>Ga0316224_1000513_pt1 | contig 53376 bp, 55 predicted proteins | sample TBH18013metaG_FD_206254 | JGI IMG/M metagenome (GOLD analysis project Ga0316224, IMG submission 206254) | Freshwater microbial communities from Trout Bog Lake, Wisconsin, USA - TBH18013 | ecosystem: Environmental > Aquatic > Freshwater > Lake > Hypolimnion/Profundal zone | place: USA: Wisconsin... | reverse complement strand
TGGTTTTTAAAAGAAAACTCAAAAAACACCGAAAAATGAAATAGCGACTGCGAAAAAAATTAAGAATGAATATTTCGATGAAAAATCAAACAAACAGTAATTTAACTTCCTTTGCCGACCATTTGGATGAACAATACGGCAAAAGGGGCACTGAAACCAGGGAAAATTACGAACAGGGTTTTGAGGCGTTCAAATTGGGGGTTTTTATCCAGGAATTGCGCGAACAGCAGAACATGACGCAGGAACAGCTTGCTGCCAAATGCGGCACTACCAAGTCGTATATTTCAAGAATTGAAAATAATGCAAGCGATATACGTTTATCAACACTAATGCGTATTGTAAGAGAAGGATTGGGTGGGCACCTGAATCTGTCAGTAGCTTATTGATCTGAATTACCCTCGCGTGTTTTCAACCGGTGGTTCCACTGGCCGCTTTTTCAACCGCACAAAATGCAAGCCTGTTAGTTCAAATCATAACTCAGCACCACACCCGGCAATAACGTAGCCTCGTCAAGCGGCACCTGGTCTGTAGAAATTATGGGACTACGGGTGACGTAATTTTCATAAACTGTTTTTCGCAGCTTGCCGTCCTCAACGGCTGGCCGGTTAAAGCTAATAATGAAAGGGATAATGAAATCATGCGTTTTTTCATGATCAGGGATGATCCATTTATGGTTCGATTTTTTTAGCGCCTCAATAATCGGGGCGGCCAGCAGCGCATCATCGGCATAGTAAATTATAATTTTACTGATCGTGCCTTTTTCATTAGCCGTAAATTTAAAAACTGCGGTGCCCGTAGCTTTCTTTTGAATAATGTCGGGCGAAATTGTCAGGCTATCTTTAAAAAACTGGGTCATTACCGTTTTGCCTCCCTGGAACGGGAACGACAATTGCTCCTGTGCCATGCAGCGAAGAGAAAATAATATAACGGTTATTAATACTAATGTCTTTTTCATTTAATAATTTATCAGATATTTTGATTGACAGATCAGGCCGATTTTTAAACTCAATCAACCTGATCTAACCTAATCAACAAAAAACTACACTAAAGGTTCTCTTTTACTTCCTTCGTATAATTCGTATTCTAAAAGACGGCAATCAAGTTTGCCATTATAAAATTCAATTTTCCTTGTCGCCCGCAGGCCAATCTTTTTGGCAAGGTCGGGGTTGCCGGTAAAAACATAACCCCGGTAGCCACGGCAATTTGTTTTTAAAAAGTCGCCGATGCGTTTGTAAGTAGCCTCCAGTTTGGAGTGAACACCCAGGCGCTCACCGTATTCCGGGTTAAACATTACTATACCCGGTTCTTCCGGTACAGGCGTATCTGCAAAATCACAAACGCTGAAATCGATCAAATGGTCTACCCCGGCGGTTTTTGCATTTTTTTGTGCGATGTCAACGGCATCGTCGGAAATATCTGTAGCGATAATTTTAAATCCGATCTCCTTTTTGGCTTTATCTTTTAATTTTCGCCTCTCGGTAAAAAAAACAGTTTCATCATAGCCCATAATATGCATAAAAGCATAATTCATTCTGAACAGGCCGGGGCACTTATCTGTAGCCAGCAAAGCCGCTTCAATGGCCAGGGTGCCCGAGCCGCACATGGGGTTTATGAAAGTGCTGTTTTTATCCCATTTGGTCGCCATAACAGTTGAAGCCGCTAAAGCTTCGAGCATAGGCGCCTTGCCGGGGATTTTACGATAGCTGTGTTTTGCCAGCGTTTCGCCCGAAGTATCTAAAAATATATCGGCTTTATTATCCTGCCAGTATAAATGAACCAGGGTTTTATTTACCTCGGCGCCCGAGTTGGGCCTGATGCCTTTTATTGATTTTATCCTGTCGGCTATAGCATCTTTAACCTTTACATTGGCATAAAGAGGCGTAAGGATGTGTTCATTGTTCACATTTGACGATACCGAAAAGTAGCCGGAAAAATCAATGAGCTTTTCCCATTCTATCTTAACCAGTTCGTCGTAAAGCTGTTGCGGATCGTCGGCATTAAAGCTTTTTATTAAATACAGCACCTGGCTTGCACAGCGCAAGTTCAGGTTTAAGGGAATACAATCAGTTATTGTACCCAACAATTCAACGCCTGTTTGAAAAACACGGGTTGGTTTAAAACCCAGTTCTTCAACTTCCTGCTGCAGGTAGGCCGATAGCCTTTTATTACAGGTGATGATGATTTTACTTTCAGTGTGGAAAACTTGCATGATATTTTGCGAATTTATGAATTAAATACGCCCGATTTCATTTCTTATCTATTAACTTTACACTTTTAATTTTTTGAAACTATGGAAATCAAGGGTAAAGTACACGAAGTGTCACCAACAGTACAAGTTACTGAGTCGTTAAAGAAGAGAGAATTGATACTTGAATACATTGAGAATCCGCAATATCCGGAGTATCTGAAATTCGAAGCTATTCAGGATCGTTGCAATTTACTTGACAATGTAAAAACCGGTGATGATATCGAAGTATTTTTCAATTTAAGAGGCAGGCCATGGACCGACAAAACCGGTAAAAAGACTTATTTTAACTCTTTGCAGTTATGGAAAATAAATATGCTGGCAGGCGCAGGCGCAAGTGCTGCACCGGAATATGCACCACCAGCCGACATCAGCTCAACACCTGATGAGGATGACCTTCCTTTTTAGTCAGTTTGCAATTGCCAGTGGGCAGTTTGCATTTGATTAAGCAAATGCTTTAGAAAAGCATTTAATAAGAATAGCCTTCTAAAAGTTAGAAGGCTATTCTTATTATGTATGTGGTTCAAAAAAATATTATGAATTAAGCCTGCAAACTGCCAGCCGGCAAATGCAAACTTCCCTATTCTTCTTTAACAATTTTCTTTATTGCAATATTATTACCCTGTTTTATTTGCAGGTAATAAATGCCGTTTAACCCAATTACAAAACTCTTACTAAAACTGCCGGTATTGGTTTTGTCATTCCATAATACTTTGCCCTGGCTGTCAATAAGCTTTATGTCTGCAATGGCTTTTGATGGCAAACTAAGCATGATCAACGTTTTTCCGGTTGAAAATTCGGGTACCAGGTTAAGGTCGGTTATTTCAAATTTACCGCCTTCCACATGCGGCATTTTCTTTAAGTCCTCATTCGAAATTTCAGTTACACGAAAACTTAAGTGGGTGCTTATTCCTTCGTTGTCCGTAGTTATGTAATCAAAACGCTGGCTGTTTTTTCGTTCAAACGGCCTCAGCGGCGGGCTTAAACGCTCTCCAAAATTTCTTTCATTCATATCTATCCTTGTGTCAAATGGCCTTGGTCTGGTTGTTTTAGTAATAATGGTATGTCCCAGGCTATCTTTAACTATTATATCTTGAGTTATTTCCGGTTGATGCACGCCATTATCCTGCATTTTTCTCCTCATCTCCATACGGTTAACACGCCTTCCGCCAGAATCTTTCCGCATAAAAAAATGGACACGGCTGTTGCTGTCTGCGTTTAGGTGCTTTATGTCACTTAATGCATTTTGCCTGTCTTTCGGTGATAATTCTTTAATGTTTTTACCATTTACTGTGGTATCACCATTTATTATTTTAATTTCTGAATCCTTTTGATTTTGCGCCATCAACATGGGGGGTAAGCCAAGTATTGCAATTAAACTAAGGGCAAAAACGAATTCGAAGCCGGGTTTAAAAAAAAACTTTTTCATTTGAGTGTTATGTTTTAAAAGGTTATGACTGTATCATGGGTTTCTTAAAATCTAAAGAAAGCAATGATATGCCATGGGGAAAGGGGTTTTTATATCAGGTAAACTTATGGATAAAATATTTATTTTTGGTCGTTAGACGTAAAAATTTGCTGTTGGTTTAATGCGCTGTTAAATTTAGCAAACTCCTATAATTCAAGTTATTAATTCCCGGGATATAAATTGTTAAAATTTGTTAAAAGCAAAGGATGTCAGGTAATTTAAAATAATTTTGTCTATTGGCATGAAGAAGAAAAGTATTGCACTTATAATTGGTTTGATGAGTATTGCACTTTTGGGTGTGATGGCTATGCAATTATACTTTTTAAGGCAATCCTATGAAATGAAATCCGAGCTTTTTGATCGCGATGTAAATGAAGCCTTAAGCAATGTAGTTGCCAAAATCAGTAAACACGATGCGCTTAATTTTTTAAACTTAAAGGCCAAAGGCGTTATGGCCTATCAGAAAATATGGGGCGCAAGCGATGGTAAATTAAATTCGGACCATGGTATTGTTGACAACAGCGCTCCATTAAAGGCAAACCTGACACCGGTAAGGAGGTTAAGCAACCGCCAAAAAAAGATTGCTTTACTGCGGGATAGCCTCAGGCGCATGATCATGCATAAAAAGATGGATGATGAAATGTCGCGTTTGCTGCAGGGTGGTTCCATTGATCTTCAATTGCATTATGAAGAATTTACCGACGAGTTTGGCATTGTGCACGGACGGGTGACTCCTGTGCTCGTTAGAAATCCCGCTCCAAAAAAGCATCAAAAACTGCATAAATATGATACCGTACGTTATACCTACAGCGATCCTCAGTTTGGTAAACAGGTTATCTCCATACCACACATCAACCAGCAATGGCAGCAGGAGCAGGACAGAAAGCTAAAAGAAAGGCGTATCAGGGGTGTGCAAAAAATGCTCGAAACCGACTCGCTTGAAAATACAGCGCAAAATAAATCAACCGTGATTGAGAATTTGGCGGAGGAGTACGGAAAATACGGTGAACCTTTAAAAATGCGCCTGGACCCGCTATGGATCGATACATTGCTGAGGTTTGAACTCAATAATAAAGGGATTAATTTACCTTTCAGTTATGAAGTGACAACCGCAAACAGCGACTCGCTTATTTTCTCCAAAGCAAATGATGTTACAGGTGCAAGGCCGGTTTTCAATAATATTACTTTTTACCAAACCCCCATATTCAGTAAAGATGTGATCAATGATCCGGGAATGATCAGGCTTGCTTTCCCTCAAAAAAACTCGCTGATCTTAAACCGGATGACCGCTACTATGGCTACAACCGGGGGCTTGTTGCTGGTGCTTGTATTTTGTTTCGGTTATACCATTTTTTCAATCTTAAGGCAAAAGAAGGTTTCGGAAATGAAAAATGATTTTATCAATAATATGACCCATGAATTTAAAACTCCTGTGTCAACCATTATGATTGCCAGCGAAGCCTTAAAGGATAAAGAGATTGCTGAAGACGGAAGCCGTGTTGCAAGGCTCGCAAATATAATATTTGAGGAAAATGAACGTTTAGGCAGTCATATTGAAAGGGTGCTGAACATTGCGCGGATTGAAAAGGATGATTTCAAACTTGAAAAGAAGCCGCTGGATGTGAATGAAATGATAGCCGTAGTTATCGACAGCATGGCGCTCAAACTGCAAAAATGCAATGCAACAACAACATTGCAGCTTGAGGCCGAAAACGCTGTTATAAGTGCAGACGAGCTGCATTTTTCGAACGTGATTTATAACCTTGTTGATAATGCAATAAAATATAGTGTTGGTGAGCCTGATATTACTATAAGTACTTTAAATAAAAACGGACAAGTAGTGATAAAAGTAGCCGACAAAGGCATAGGCATGAGCCGCGACCAGCAGACAAAAATATTTGAACAGTTTTACCGTATACCTACGGGCAACCTGCACGATGTAAAAGGCTTTGGCCTTGGTTTAAGCTATGTAAATACGGTAGTGAAAAGACTCAACGGGATGATCAGCGTGCGGTCTGAAAAGGAAAAAGGATCAGAATTTGAATTGAAATTCCAGGCAACGTAGGGGGGGAGTCCGAAAGTCGGAAAGTCCGGAAGTCCGAAAGAAGCTTAACAGATGTTTTTGCCGGAACGGACGATATTAATTAAAATGAAAAACAATCTTTCGGACTTTCCGGCTTTCGGACTTTCGGACCCAAAAAATATACATGAAAAAAATATTACTCGTTGAAGATGATCCGAATTTAGGATTACTGTTACAGGACTACCTGCAGCTTAAGGGCAAGTTCGATGTTGTTTTATGTAAGGATGGGGAGGAAGGATTGCGGAGTTTCACAAAAAACAATTACGACCTGCTGATTCTGGATGTGATGATGCCTAAAAAGGATGGCTTTACATTAGGGAAGGATGTCAGGAAAATAAATAGCCAGGTGCCTATTATTTTTGCTACAGCCAAAGGCATGATCGAAGATAAAACCCAGGCCTTTAATTTGGGCGGGGACGATTATATCACCAAGCCCTTCCGTATTGAAGAATTATTGCTGCGCATAAATGCCTTGCTGAAAAGGGTTAGCAATTCCGACAAGCATGAGGAGGAAAAACAGACTTCCTTTAAAATAGGCCGTTATACTTTTGAATATACGTCGCAGCTTATCAGCATCGGCGACAGCCAGCAAAAATTATCGACGAAAGAAGCTGAATTGCTGCGTTTACTTTGCCTGCGCAAAAACGAAGTGCTCACCCGCGAAGAAGCATTGCTGAATATTTGGCATGACGATAATTATTTCAACGGCCGTAGCATGGATGTTTTTTTAAGCAAGATCCGTAAGTATTTAAAAGATGATCCGAATGTGGAGATCATTAATGTGCATGGCAGGGGGTATAAACTGCTGATCAATTAGTCAAAGCGGATTTAAAATATCCCCTGAAATAATATTCTTATTAAATCTTCAATGCTGATTTGTCAGGATAATTCCCGCTACGCATACTAAAAGCCGTTTTGTCCATTCTTGGTGGCTCATTTTCCGGATAGTTATAAACTATACTATTCAGATAATTAGCAACGATCATCATTTCCAGCCAGGTTAGTGTTCTATAATATCCCTTTTGACTTTTTTTAGTTTCAATGGCAGCCCTGGCGCCAAAGGTCGACATGCCACTGTTATTTTCATCCATAATTCAAATATACTTCAAAAGAATCAGGATTTAAGTGCCACAAACCAGGGCTGTGAAATTTTGCTATTCTCTTTGATCTCCATAAATCCTGCTCTTGATTCTTGGCTCCTGGTTCTTATTTGTAACAACAATGTTAAATCACTTATTAAATTTTGCAGTTTTTAATAAATAAGTTTGTTGTTAACTGATCAAATTATTTAATATGAATAAAAAATTACTTTTTTCGTGTTTGCTTATGGCAGGCGTAACGGGCTCAGCTTTTGCCCAGGAAACCGTTGATACAGCAATGGTTAAAAAAATTCGCGAGGAGGGCTTAAATCACTCCAAAGTGATGGAAACCGCTTTTTATCTAACTGATGCATCCGGCCCGCGGATTTCTGGTTCACCAGAATTAAAACATGCCCAGGATTGGGCGGTAAACCAATTAAAATCGTGGGGTTTGGTAAACGCCAAACGCGAACCATGGGGTAAATTCGGTAAAGGCTGGGAAGTACAAAAAAACTATGCAGGCATGACTTTGCCTTATTACCATGCTATTATCGCAATCCCAAAAGCCTGGACACCTGGGACTAATGGTGCGATAAAAGGAGACGTGGTTTTGATAAAAGCTGATACAGTTACTGATTTTGATAAATATAAAGGGACTCTGCAGGGTAAAATTGTAATATTTGATACCAAACCCAATGCAGAACGCACTTATAAAGCCGATGCAGCGCGTTATACAGATGAGGAACTGGATGCAATGGCTAATGGCCCTGCACAGGCTGCTGGTCAGCGCAGAGCCTTTGACCGTACAGCCATGCTTAAAGCTCGCGCCTTTCGTACGTTGCTGAACGACTTCCTGCTGAGCGAACATGTGGGCCTTATATTGAGTCAGGCACGCGGAACAGACGGAACAGTATTTACAACCAACGGGGCATCGTACGCCGATACCGCGAAAGCTGTTTCGCCCGAACTTGAAACAAGCGGAGAGGACTATCAGCGTATATTGCGGTTGGTGAAAGCTGGTATAAAAGTGACCATGGAGGCTGATATTAAAACCCAGTTCTTCACTGATGACCTGCAGGGATACGACGTAGTTGCTGAAATACCCGGCACCGATAAGAAACTGAAAGACCAGGTGGTTATGCTTGGGGGTCACCTTGATTCATGGCATGCTGCAACAGGCGGTACCGACAATGCCGCCGGAAGTGCCGTGATGATGGAAGCAATGCGTATTTTAAAAGCTATTAATTTTAAACCGCGCCGTACCATCCGCATTGCTTTGTGGAGTTCGGAAGAACAGGGATTATTTGGCTCACGGGGATACGTGCTCAACCATTTTGGCGACCCGAAAACAATGGAGCTTAAGCCCGAACAGGGCAAACTTTCAGCCTACTATAACCTCGATAATGGAACCGGAAAAATCCGCGGCATCTATTTACAGGGCGACTCATTAGCAGGGCCGATCTTTAAAGCATGGCTGGCTCCCTTCAAAGATTTGGGCGCCACAACCGTTACCATCAGGAATACCGGCAGCACTGATCATGTTTCGTTTGACGCTATTGGTATTCCCGGCTTTCAGTTTATACAGGACGGGCTTGATTATGGCACCCGCACGCACCACAGTAACCAGGATACTTATGATAAAATAAGCGAAGACGATTTGAAGCAAGCAGCTACAATTGTTGCATCCTTTGTTTATAATACCTCGCAACGGGATGAAATGATACCAAGGAAGGAATTGCCAAAACCGCAGCCTGCTACTGCAAGAAATTAATAAAAATAATATCTAATAACAAACGCCAATACCGAATGATGATTCAGCCCATCATTCGGTATTTAAAATACAGCGTTTGAGATTTTTCCTTTATTGTTTTATCCTTTTATCAAACACGAATGGCTGAGTTTTAATTAGCTTGATTTTTTCGAAGTTTTTATGATTTGGATTGATAAGATAATTAATCTCTTCGGATATTATTGATGACGGTACCTGTAATATAGCCGTTTCGTTTTCTTTCGCCCATCTTTCCCCAAGGCCCTGGGCGATATACATCTGATCGTAGTCTGTCCAATTAGTCGTTAAGTCATCCGAGAGAATCGTTTTTATTCTTATAGGTTCAGGAATTTCGAGGTTATTATATTATAGAGGTGACTTCAGCCTGCCTGGCTGCGGTGGATGGCATTCTCCAGACAAGCCAATGAGCGCAAAGAGGCAGTACAGATCATATTTACCTCGTTCGGATTCCAGCGGGCTGCTCTGCCCGAGGCAATTAATTTTCCTGAATACCTTGTGAGTGTTATCCTGTAAACTAGCATAATTAAGCCAGATCGCCGAATTCAATCCTGATCAACTCTTCTTCAATAAGCTGTATACCCGTAATCGTATCCATCAAATAAAAGGGCAACTGGTTGCCCAGGTCATAAGCCGGTGTATTCAGCCACTGGTGAAAGTTTTTGGCTGAGCCGAATAGCCCGGAGCCTTTATCAAATAAGGCAAATGATTTAAGGAGCTTTTCATTTAAGGCGGCATCAAGGGATAACTGACGGGTAACGTGGTTTTGTATAGTTTTAATTGTTGTTTTAAACGTTTTCTGGAATTCATTTTGCGAGAAGCCTGAAAGCGAAAGGAAATCCATTGCTGCTTTTGCATGGAGCCCTATTTTTGAATGGTTTAACAAGCTGATAATGTCCATATAGAATGGTTTATAATAAACCAATTCAGGCTCCGATGCGCGCAGTGCTGGCCCGGCATTATCGTTATTATACAAAACATGCCCTATTTTATGCGTTTTTCACCATATCAGTTTTGGACTTTGGTGCTGCATTAGTATTTTTTGCTGTCATCTTATCTATATCTAAACAAGAAAAGAAATTTTTCGATAAAATAATAATCTAAATTGAAGGGTGCTGAAAAGGTGCCTATCAACAAAAGGTGCTTAATCCAAATACGAAAATTTCGGTAATCGATCGGTTTGTTAAGCGTAAAGCTCCAAAAATGGTTCTAAAGCGCAGCTAAAATAAAAACTAAGAATTTAGTTGTAAAAATGATTTATATGTTTTACCTTCGATTAGTGGTTGATTGAAAGGGTTGTAAATGTTGTTGAAATATTAATTTACTCCTTGTCAGAATTTACAATCCCTAAAAGACTAAAACAAAAACAAAATGGAAATCAAGGAACTAACCCGCGCAGAAGAACAGATTATGCAGGTTTTGTGGCAATTAAAAAAGGCGTATGTGAAAGAGGTAATTGAGTTATTGCCTTTGCCCAAACCAGCCTATAATACGGTATCCACAATTATTAGGATACTGGAAACAAAAGGTTTTGTAGGGCATACGGCTTACGGTAAAAGTCACGAATACCATCCGGTGATCAGCAAGGAGCAATATCAAAACTTTGCAACGGATAAACTGATGAACGGCTATTTTGATAATTCGGTAAAACGCATGTTTTCTTATTTTGTAAAAAAGGAGAAAATAGACCTTAAAGAGGCCGATGAGATTATGAAACTGATTGAGAAACTTAAAGAAAAATAGACATGACCTGGTGGCAGTATTTAATGCTGGTAAATATTTACCTGCTGTTGTTTTATGGTTTTTATGTTTTACTGCTGAGCAGGGAAACATTTTTTCAGCTCAACCGCATTTACCTTGTGGCTGCGGCATTGCTTTCGTTTTTTATCCCCCTCATACAGTCGGATTGGGTGAAAAACCTATTCATTACCCAAAAAGTACAATATACCATATATGGCAGCACGGTAATGCTGTACCGCTTTAAACCCATCAGCGATACCCAGGTAACCCTTGGCCAGGTAATGGTTTTCATTTATCTTGGAGGTGTCATGTTTTTGGTGGCTAAACTGGTATGGCAGTTGGTCATTTTAAATAAAGTAATAAACGACCCCGATGCAACAGGCGCCTATTCTTTTTTTAAAAAAATACGATTAGGCGACGAAGTTGAAAACCACGACATTGTTGCCGCTCACGAAAATGTGCATGCCCGGCAGTGGCATTCTGCCGATGTAATGCTCATTGAAGTGGTAATGATCATTAACTGGTTTAATCCCATAGTTTATTTGTATCGTTTAGCCATTAAGCATATTCATGAATTTATAGCCGACAGGCAGGCACTGCAATCAGGAACAGACAGGGTAGATTATGCAATGTTATTGTTGAGCCAAACCTTTGATGCACCTGCGCACCAACTGGTAAATCCATTTTTTAACAAAAGTTTATTAAAACAACGTATTATCATGCTTCAAAAAAACAAATCGCACCGGGTAGCCCTTATCAAATACGGATTTTCGGCCCCCTTATTTATTTTGATGCTTATTTTGTCATCGGCTACTGTAAATAACAGTAAGACCATCAATTTGATCAACAAAAAAGCTCAGCTTGTATTTATGAAACCGGCGAGTGAAATAACACAGGTTAAGTTTTATAATGGAGATGATTTAAGCAAACAAGACGTAGCCGTGGCGGATACTCCTGCTAAGAAAAAGTTGACTATCGCTTCGGTTGTTATTACCGGTACTATTGCGGATACTACAAAAAAGAACGGCGCTATTTTTACATCGGTGGAGCATGTGCCTGAATTCCCGGGTGGCATAAAAGCTTTCGGTACGTTCCTGTCCAAAAATATAAAATACCCCGCATTAGCGCGCGTCAATGGCGTTCAGGGGAGGGTGATCATAAGTTTTATTGTTGAAACAGACGGAAGTTTATCGAATATTAAGGTTGCTCGTGGCATAGGTTACGGCGCCGATGAAGAATCAGTTCGCGTGCTTGGTTTATCACCAAAATGGCAACCCGGCACTCAAAATGGCCATCCGGTAAGGGTTGCTTATACGGTTCCGATAAATTTTGCGTTGGGAACAGACGACACAAAACCTAACAAACCTGTAGAAAACAAAACAGGAGCCGTAAATGAAAATCAGGGACCTAAAGGGGTATCGTCAGCAGCTGCCGATGTTATTATTTCAAAAACAGATACCGGTTCAAAAGCTTTTGTACTTAATTTAAAAGACCCTTCGCACACACCTTTGTATATTGTAGATGGCAAAGAAGTTAATGGCTTAGGCGCCATAAATCCGGCAGATATTGAAAGTATATCTGTCCTTAAAGATAAATCGGCTACTGCATTATACGGCCCGAAAGGAGCCAACGGGGTAATTGTTGTAACAACTAAAAAAATCATCACGCTGCAGTTAAAGCCAGCTAATTAAATAAAGGATTGTGCCCTGGCTTTGCCGGTCGGGGCCTATTTTTTTGTGCGACATTTGTTTATGCCGATTATTAATGTTTACATTTATGTAAAACTGTAATCAATTTAAACTTATGAACTGGAAAATTATCTTTCAATTATCAATTTTTGGATTGATAATGGCCTTTGCAACGGTATCGCTGATCCCCCAAAACATTGAATGGGTATTTTGGCTCGTTATTTTTATTTTCTGCGCTTATGTAATTGCAAAAGTATGTCCCGGCAAATACTTTTTACATGGCTTTTTTGTAAGCTTGTTTAATTGTGTTTGGATAATAGCAGTTCACGTAGCTTATTATAAAAGCTATATGGCCAATCACCCGGATATGGCTTCAATGAATAAAAGCATGCCTGCTGCACTATCTATCCATCCGCGGGTGGCGATGATTATAATGGGTCCGGTTTTTGGGGTTGTATCAGGCCTTGTTTTGGGTCTGTTTTCGTTTATAGCCTCAAAAATTGTAAAAAAGAATCCTGCTATTTAAGTAAGAAGTCCTTAGTCTAAAGTTTAATAAAGACTTTGGACTAAGGACTCCCGACTTTGGACTTAAAACTACCGGTGCAATTTGGGGTTAAAAGCAATCAGGTAGGTTACATTTTTGTTCAGTGTTGAATCTGCGTCAAAACTGCTTTCTAAATGGCTCAGTGGAAGTAATAATTTTGATTTAACGAGTCTGAATAGTTCAAACAGGGCTTCCTGGGCCGGATGGGCAGCTACTGTTGGGTAATAATTTTTTTCTATTTTGGTTTTTTCAACGTCTGTAACCAGGCTGAATTCCCAGCCCTCAAGTGTGCTTTGACCATATTCGCTTGCACAATTCTTTACATCATATACATATTCCCGGGCTTGTGATTCTACTGATTTGTTTATCATTATTTTTTCTTTTTACTTGCTTCCATTATTGGTTTTACAACATTAGCTTTACCTGATTGATAATCAGATGGCGCTTTTTTGCCAAGCGGGTTAGCTACTTTTTTTTTCTCTTTTACGGCTTGTCTGTCCTTGCTCATTGTATTTTTTTTAGATGTGTGGCTTTCAGCTGTATTAAATTAATTGAACCTTAATCCCGGTGTTGTCGCGGTATAATAAATGCCTGATTTTTAGCTGAAATGAAATGTTTTTATGGCAGTATTGTAATTCTAACCGAATTATAAAGGGATTTTATTAAAGGTAAGGTTTAATAAACAATTAGAAGAATTTAAACCATTAATTCCACGATAAAAAATAAATTGTGAGGTTTTTTGAATAATTATGGCGAAAGCATTTACAGATAAATGCAAAATTTATACCTTTGGCAGCAAATAACGGTAAAGCGTTATTTATTAGGCACAAATATTAATATCATTAATCAGCATAAAATGAAACCATTCATTTCAACCACAGTTTACGGCGTTTTAACTTATATCCTTAGTCTTACATTAATAGCCTCTCCATGGTTATTCGGGTTAGTTGATGTATCGAGCGCGGCTTTGTTTCTTCCGATCTATATCGGGTGGCTTCAATTGATCATGTGTATTTTTGCCGATACCAAGGTTGGTTTTGTAAAACAATTCCCAGTGCAAATTCATATGGTACTTGATGTGGTAATGGGCTTTATCCTGATGGTATCTCCCTGGTTGTACACTTTTTCTTCCAAGGTATTCCTTCCGGAATTGTTGTTGGGCGGACTATTATTCTTCCTCGGTATTTTCACAAAAAACTCACCTTTTTTAACCAGAACACATCGCACAGCACCGGAAGGACAATTAACTTCAACTGATTCTTTCGAAGGTCGCTTAAACGTTTAACATACGTTTTTTTAATATCTATAAACAAACAAGGGCACTTTTTAGTGCCCTTGTTTGTTTATATTAATGCTGTTCCGGCTTTTTTCGGTTGTGTAGGTTTTCTTCTACAGCAGTTGTCTTAAAATTGAACGTGAGTAACTTCAAGTTCTGTGCCAATGAGACAATTTGTGCCGAATGTCATTTTTTGCCGTGAAAAATTTAGATGATTATTTCGTTGTTTTATATAATTATTCTTTAAATTGGCCTCATTAAAACCATTTTTCGGCAGTAAATACCTTTATTTAGAACAATTATAAATTATATATAACTGTCATTTATTTGTCAGTGATACTGTAATAAATTATACTTTTGTGGCTGAAAAATTCGGGTATAATAGACATCGCTGCGTGAATTTCAATCATTAATATAGAAAATTATTTAGTATAAATACACTTTATGAGGAGTTTCTCATTGATTTTTAAACAATTCTCAAGGTCGGTTTTACTGATTGCCGGTTTTGCTTTTCTGTGCCTTTCTGCGTATGCGCAAGGGGATGCTGCCAAGGGTGAGGCTCTTTTTAAAGCCAAATGTACGGCCTGCCACAAAATTGACACACGGCTTGTTGGTCCTGCTTTAGGTCCGACGGTTACCGCCGAAACCGATGACAAATGGTTAGCCAAGTGGGTTCAGAACAGCGCTGGTTTAATAGCCGCTAAAGATCCAAAGGCACTCAAAATTTTCAACGAGTATAACCAGACGGCAATGACCGTATTCCCAGAGTATAGCGACGGGGACGTAGCCAATATTATGGCTTATGTGCGCGGTTCCTGGAAAACTATGCAGGCAACACCGGCTCCCGGTGCTGCAGGAGGACAGGCTGCTGAGACAGGGCCGAGCAATATGGTTGTTTTTTCGCTGATCGGTATAATCGTTCTTGCGCTTATTATCATCCTTGTTTTAAATAAGGTTATCGCAACGCTTGAGCGCCTGCTATTGAAAAACAAAGGGCTGTTTGCCGAAGCTGAAGTAGCAGAAAAAGCACCTGTTGACAGGTTAGCTCTTGTTAAAAAGCTCGCCAAAAATAAAAAACTGGTATTCTTTGTATTGTTATGCGGCACATTGGCTTTTTGCAGCTGGGGTTGGGTAACTATGTGGAATACCAATGTTCACAGTGGTTATCAGCCGGTACAGCCAATTAAGTTCCCGCATGATCTGCATGCCGGCGCAATGAAAATTGATTGCCAGTATTGCCACACTGGCGCCTACAAATCAAAAAATGCATCTATCCCATCATTAAATGTTTGTATGAACTGTCACAAAACAATCGACAGGACATTAAACAGCAAAACAGCATCGACTGAAATACAAAAAATATACGATGCCCTGGGTTATGATCCTCAAACTCAGAAATACGACAGTACCAAGGCAAGGCCTATTCAATGGGTACGTATTCATAACCTGCCCGACTTTGTATATTTCAATCACTCGCAGCACGTAGTAGCAGGGAAACAGAAATGCCAGACTTGCCACGGTCAGATACAGGAGATGAAAGAAGTTTATCAGTACTCGCCACTTACTATGAAATGGTGTGTACAGTGCCACAAGCGTACCAACGTTGACTTTAAAGGGAATGCCTACTATACTAACCTTGAGCAGGTTCACAAACTGCTTAGCGAACACAAACCGGTTACGGTTGCTGTGATGGGTGGTATCGAGTGCGGTAAATGCCATTATTAATAATTGAATAAAACTTAGCATTACAGTTTATATAGCTTAAATGGATAGCAATAAAAAATACTGGAAAGGTTTAGAAGAGCTGAACAAAACGCCGGAATTTGTTGAGAAGAATAAACACGAATTCGCGGAGCCAATTCCTATCGAAGATGTTTTGACAGGTGGCGGCTTAGCAGGTAGTACCCCGCGCCGCGATTTTTTAAAAGCACTTGGCTTTGGTGTAGGCGCTGTTACTTTGGCTGCTTGCCAAAAAGTGCCGGTTCACAAATCTATACCCTATCTTATAAAACCAGAAGATGTAACTCCGGGTGTAGCCAACTATTATACCTCAACTTACGAAGGTCATGCAATTTTGGTTAAAACCCGCGAAGGCAGGCCAATTAAAATTGAAGGTAATCCTAAGGATCTTTTAGCTAAAGGTGGTGTTAGTGCACAAGCCCAATCATCTGTACTTGATCTGTACGATGTTAACCGGTTAAAAAATTCTAAAAAAGACACCAACGATTTAGGCTGGGGACAAACAGATGCATTTGTAAAAAGCGAGCTTGCAGCTATTAAAGCAGGCGGCAAAAAAATACGTATCGTTTCATCAACAATTACCAGCCCTTCAACTTTGGCTGTTATTGCTGATTTTATCGCTCAGTTCCCTAATACCAAACATATAAATTACGATGCGGTATCTTATACCGGTATCATACAGGCAAATCAAAACAGTTTTGGTAAAGCAGCATTGCCGCACTACAATTTTGATAAAGCTGACGTAATTGTAAGCTTTGGCGCTGATTTTCTGGGCACGTGGATCTCTCCTGCCGAGTTTACCAGGCAGTATGTACAAAACCGTAACAACAAATCGCTGCAAAGCAAAAAAATGTCTCGCCACATCCAGTTCGAAACCGGAATGAGCCTGACAGGCAGCAACGCGGATGTACGCATACCTGTTAAACCTTCTGAAGAAGGTGTAGCCCTGGTTAATTTATACAATGCTGTTTCCGGCAAAACATTGCCAGGAACCAAAGATTTAAAAAATAAGACTGCCAATAACGCAATTGCAATTGTAGCAAAAGAATTGTTAGCGGCTAAAGGTAAGGCGCTGGTTGTTGCAGGTTCAAATGACGTAGCTACACAGGTGTTGGTTAATGCGATCAACTCCCTGCTGGGCAGTTACGGAACTACCATTGACCTGGATAACCCATCGCGTCAGTATGCCGGAAACGACGCCGAATTTGTTGAGTTTGTAAATGAAACCAACCGTGGTGAAGTTGACGCAGTATTTTTCCTGAATTCCAACCCTGTTTATGACTATTATAGCAGCAAGGATATCGTTAGCGGTTTAAAGAAAGTTCGTTTGAGAGTTTCTTTTGCTGACCACAGCGATGAAACTGCCTCCTTATGTAATATTATTGCTCCGAATCATTACTATCTTGAATCGTGGGGTGATGATAATGCAATTGACGGATATTATACCATTTTACAACCAACGATTAACCCTGTATATGACACCCGCCAGGCTGAACAAAGCTTGCTGATTTGGTCAGACAACGCGGTGAAGGATTACTATACTTATGTAAGGAACAACTGGGATAAAAACCTGCTTTCTAAAGGTGGTTTATCAGGCCAGAGCGGATGGGAAACCCTATTGCAAACCGGTTTTGTGAAAGCAGCCGCTAATGCTTCGGGTTCTTATACCTTCAGCCGCGATCTGAACGCAGTTGCCCAAACTATTTTAGATCACAGCAACCTGCTTGCAGGTGATGGCAGTAAATTTGAACTGCAGCTGTATCAAACCGTAGCTATCCGCGATGGTAAAAGGGCTAATAACCCATGGCTTCAGGAATTGCCTGATCCGGTTTCAAAAGTTACCTGGGACAACTTTGCCGCATTATCGCCAAGCGATATGACCAAAAAAGGGTATCAGGATGGCGATATGGTTACTATTGACGCCAACGGATATTCTGTAACGCTACCTGTTTTATCACAACCCGGCCAAACACAGGGAACTGTTTCAGTAGCTGTTGGATACGGTCGTACAAATTCAGGTCCTGTTGGTGACAACGTAGGTAAAAATGCGTTTCCTTTCCACAGCCTGCGCAATGGTACATTCCAGACAAGCGCTACTGCGGTGTTAACTGCAACCGGTGAAAATTCTCCGCTTTCGCAAACACAAACACACCATTCAATAGAAGGGCGTAACAGTATTATAAAAGAAGCAACCTTTACCGAATACCTGAAAAATCCATCGATAGAAACAGGAAACGGAAAAGATCACAAAGATTACAACAAGAACAATCTGTTCTGGCAGAATTACGAACATACCCAATACAACTGGGTAATGGCCATTGACCTTAACGCTTGTACCGGTTGCGGTGCCTGCGTGGTTGCCTGTAGCGCAGAAAATAACGTTCCTGTAGTTGGTAAGGCCGAAGTTGGCCGCCGCCGCGAAATGCATTGGATCCGTATTGACCGTTATTACAGCTTTAACGACAACGGTAAAGGAGGTGTAACCAAAGAAACTGAAATTGCAAAACTGGAAGACCTTGACCATGTAAAGGTGGTTTACCAGCCAATGCTGTGCCAGCACTGTGATCATGCACCTTGCGAAACTGTTTGTCCGGTATTAGCTACTGTACACTCATCCGAAGGTTTAAACCACATGGCGTATAACCGTTGTGTAGGTACACGTTACTGCGCAAATAACTGCCCTTACAAAGTGCGTCGCTTTAACTGGTTTAACTACTGGAACGATTCAAGGTTTGAAAACTATCTGCAGAACGATCATACCTTATTGGTACTTAACCCTGATGTGGTAACACGTTTCCGTGGGGTTATGGAAAAATGCTCTATGTGTATCCAACGCATACAGGCAGGTAAGTTAAAAGCCAAAATTGAAAAACGCGCTGTTAAAGACGGAGATATTAAAGTGGCCTGCCAGCAAACATGCCCGGCAAACGCGATAGTATTCGGTAATGCAAATGATCCTAATTCAGAAGTTTCAAAAGCACTTGCAAGTGAAAGAACTTATTATGTTTTAGAAGAGTTAGGTGTACAGCCAGGTATTGGATACCAGGTAAAAATTAGGAATATATCTGAATCAGAAGCTTAAAATTAATTACAAGAGAGATTTAAAATATGGCATCTCATAGTGAATCAATAATCAGGGAACCGTTAATTACGGGGAAAGACATCACATACGCCCAGATCACCAATGATGTACTTCGCCCGGTAGAAAATATGCCCGGCCGTGCATGGTGGATAGGTTTTACTGTAGCCTCGTTAGGTGCTTGTCTTTGGGTGTTTTCAGTGAGCTGGACATTTTGGTACGGAATAGGGGAGTGGGGATTAAATAAAACAGTGGGCTGGGCCTGGGACATCACCGGTTTCGTGTGGTGGGTAGGTATTGGTCACGCCGGAACGCTTATCTCAGCTATCTTATTACTGTTCCGTCAAAATTGGCGGAATTCAATCAACCGTTCAGCAGAAGCGATGACGATCTTCGCGGTAATCTGCGCGGCCACCTACGTAGTGTCACACATGGGCCGTCCATGGCTGGCATACTGGCCATTGCCATTGCCAAATCAGTTCGGTTCAATATGGGTTAACTTTAACTCACCGCTTGTTTGGGACGTGTTCGCGATATCGACTTACTTCTCTGTGTCATTGGTATTCTGGTACACAGGTTTATTACCCGATTTGGCTACCATCCGCGACCGCGCAACAGGCATCCGCCGCAAAATTTATTCAGTTTGTTCTTTCGGCTGGACAGGTTCAGTAAAAACATGGCAGCGTTTTGAAACTGTATGTTTGATACTTGCAGGTATTTCAACGCCACTTGTACTTTCGGTTCACACCATAGTATCCATGGACTTTGCCACTTCGCTTGAGCCGGGCTGGCATACCACAATATTCCCGCCTTACTTCGTTGCCGGAGCAATTTTCTCGGGTTTCGCAATGGTGCAAACACTATTGCTGGTTACGCGTAAAGTATTGGGACTGGAGAATTATATCACAATGTTCCACATTGAGGCAATGAACAAGATCATCCTATTAACCGGATCGATCGTTGGTGTGGCTTATTTAACAGAATTCTTTATCGCTTACTACTCTGGTGGCGAATACGAACAATATACTTTCCTTAACAGGTTCATCGGGCCATACTGGTGGGCGGGTTGTATGATGTACGGTTGTAACGTGCTGATGACCCAGCTGATGTGGTTCAAAAAGATAAGGACAAATATTCCAATTTCATGGGTGTTATCTATTGTAGTTAACATTGGTATGTGGTTTGAAAGGTTTGTAATTATCGTAATTTCCCTTCACCGTGATTTCGTACCATCAAGCTGGGCAATGTTTTATCCAACCTGGGTTGACGTAAGTATATTCATAGGATCAATCGGATTATTTTTCACCATGTTCCTGTTATTTATACGGGTGTTACCGTCTATTGCGATGGCTGAAGTGAAATTGATCCTGAAAAGCTCAAGTGAGCAGGCTAAGAGGAAAATACTGGCGCATGGCGGTCTTGATAAAGAGCAGGTAGAGTTTTACAAAGAATCATTAACCACGTTTGACAGCGTTGAGATTGCTGATTACGAAAAAATATAAAAATGAGCAGTACCAAATATATTTTAGGCCTTTTTGAGGATCCCGATGAAATGATGCACGGGATTGACGAACTACAAAAAAATAGTGTCCCTATTTACGATGTTTATACCCCAATGCCTATACACGGTATTGATGCAAAACTTGGTATAAAGGAATCCCGTTTGGGTTATGCTGCCTTTATGTTTGGCTGCCTTGGCGGTACAACAATATTCAGCATGGCGTATTACATGCTTGTGCAGGATTGGCCTATGAACATTGGCGGTAAACCGGCATTCGCGATACCCGACTTTATTCCGATCACTTTCGAGTGGACCGTATTATTTACGGCCTTTGGAATGGTAGCAACCTTCTTTTACGCAACACATCTTTTCCCCGGCCGTACGCCAAGGGTCATGGATTTGCGGGCAACTGATGACAGGTTTGTTATCGCGATTGATGCCAAAGGCAATGTACCGCACGAGGATATCACAAATATATTAAAAAAAGCTGGAGCAGTTGAAGTAAAGCATAACGATAGAAAATATGTTAGCTATGAATAAAATAAAAATATTGGGCACAACGGTTATCATTATCGCCGCATCGATCATAACAACATCATGCAACGATAAAAGAAGTACCGGTTGGGAATATGCTCCCAATATGTATGAGCATCTGGCATACGATCCGGATCAGAAAAATGATAATTTTAAAGATGGAAAAACCGCACAGGTTCCGCCTGCAGGTACTATACCGGTAGGTTTTATCAAATTTGATTATCCAAACTCAAAAGACGGTTACGAGAAAGCTGGCGTTGAATATAAAGATACTATTGCAAGTACCCCTCAAAACCTGGCAGATGGTGAACTATTATTTGCTCACTTTTGCTCTCCATGCCATGGGATAACCGGGCAAGGTGACGGAGAAGTAACAAAGCATGGTTTCCCGCCGCCGCCATCTTATTCAACCGGTCAGTCATCGCGCGGTGGTGCAATGAAAGACCTTACAGACGGTAAAATTTATCATACAATTACTTATGGTGTAAACGCAATGGGTTCATATGCTTCGCAGCTTGAGCCACGGGAACGCATGAAAATAGTATTGTATGTTCACCATTTACAAACTTTATAAGCTAATTTTTAATGAAGACTTCTCATAGTTTCGACGAACGATTTGAATTTCAGGGCAAGGCGAAAACCTGGAGCCTGATCATGATAGCTATTGGTGTAATTGGAATAGCATACGGTTTTTTATCAGGAAGCGGTGAACGTACTTTTTCAAACCTGTTATTGATGGGTTATTATTTTGCCTGTGTATGTATTTGCGGTGTATTCTTTTGCGCCTTGCAATATGTGGCACAAGCAGGGTGGTCAGCATCAATTCTCAGGATTCCGCAGGCATTTGCCAAAGCTTTACCTGTAGCAGCTGTAGTATTACTGGTTATTATCGGAGCAGGTTTATTTTTAACCCATACCGGCGCTAATGAAGAGGGTAAACAAACTGTTTTACCTTATTTATACAAACTTTGGGCGCTTAAAGGCGTAACTACACCGGGTAACGAAAATTATGATGCAATTATAGCTGGTAAATCGGGCTATTTGAATGTGCCTTTTTTCCTGATCCGTTTGGTTATCTACCTGGCATCTTATAGTATTTTAGGAAGCCTGCTGGTAAAATATTCTAACAATGAAGATGAACTTGGCGGCATGTTCAACTATAATAAGAGCTTTAAAGTATCCGTTATTTTCTTGCTGATCTTTGGATTTACAGTGCCGCTGTTTGCTTTTGATACCATTATGTCATTAGAAGCCCATTGGTTTTCAACAATGTTCGGCTGGTATAACTTCGCGGCCCTTTGGGTTGGCGGATTATCAGTGATCACTTTAACTATTATCATTTTAAAGGAGAACGGCTATGTGGAATGGATCACAACAGACCACCTGCATAACTTAGGCCAGTTGATATTCGGGTTCTCTATTTTCTGGACGTACCTGTGGTTTGCACAATTCCTGTTAACGTGGTACGCAAACATTCCGGAAGAAGCTACTTATTTTTATAAAAGGTGGGCGCCTGAATTTAAACCATGGTTCTGGTTAAATATTATCATTAACTTTCTTACACCGTTATTGGTGTTGATGTCCCGCGATTCAAAGCGTGCGGTGAAAGTGTTAAAAACTGCCTGTATCATTTTAATTATAGGGCACTGGCTTGACTACTGGCAAATGATTATGCCGGGAACTGTTGGCCCGCAGTCTCATTGGTATACCGAGATAGGCCTGTTGGAAGTATCTGTATTTTTAGGTTTTGCCGGCTTGTTTATTTTTACAATGCTGACAGCGTTAAGCAAGTTCAATTCGCTTGCGCCTAAGAAGCACCCGTTGCTGGAGGAAAGCCTTCATCATCATATATAATAATTGTTAAATTGCATTAAATAAGGAATACCAAACAAACATTAAAATGGGATTCAAAAAATTAATAACTTCTAAAAAAATACTTTCGCTTTTTGCTGTGTTCCTGCTATCGGGCACTAACCTGTTAATGGCGCAAAGCAGTGATGCAGCGGCATCCGGCAGTAATGCGGCAGACAAAACAAGTCCCTGGTTTAGCGTAGGCTATTACGCGTTGCTTTTCTTTGTGGCCATTTTATGTATTGGCATTTTGGGCAAAATATTAAAGGTATACGACCTTAGCCTTAAAATGCAGGGTAAAAAAGGAATAAACTGGAATAGCTTTATGGCCTGGCTGTGCGGCGTATTCTTAGTTGTAGGCATGTATGGTGCATACTGGTCATTAACGGTACAGGGAAGTATGACGTTGCCAGAGTCGGCCTCAGCCCATGGCGGAGCAATTGATGATATGTTCAACGTAACTTCGGCGCTTACAGTGATCGTTTTGGTTATTACACAGGTACTGTTATTTGGATTTGCGTTTATTTATCGTGGGTCTGATAAACGTAAGGCTCATTTTTTACCGCATAACAATACCATTGAAAAGGTATGGACAATTATACCCGCCATTGTTTTAACAATATTGGTTGTTTTTGGATTTTTTACATGGCAAAAGGTAATGGACACCACAAACAAAAAAGGCGACCTGAACATAGATGTCACAGGCCATCAGTTTGCATGGGAATTGCGTTACCCCGGCCCGGATGGGAAACTTGGCGAAGTAAATTATAAGCTGGTTACTGGTGTAAATAAGTTAGGTATTGATTTTAAAGATCCAAATAGCTTTGATGATTTGCAGGCTGATACATTGGTATTGCCGGTTAACAAGCCTGTACGGTTGAATATTCATGCACAGGATGTGATACATAGTGTTTTCATGCCACATTTCCGTGTTCAATTAAATGCTGTGCCCGGACTACCGACCTTCTTTAAGTTTACGCCTACTATCACCACTGTAGAGATGCGCTCAAGAACGGATAACCCCAAATTTGAATACACGCTTTATTGCAACAAAATATGCGGCGGAGCACATTACAACATGCAGAAAGTAGTACGTGTAGTTTCACAGGAAGAATACCAGGAATGGATAGCAAAGCAAAAACCTTATTTATCCGATCAGTTAAAAAAGGATTTGAAAATTGCATCAACAAAACCATCTGTTAGCGGACAGATATCATCAAACAGGTTAGCGTTAAATAATTAATATAAGATTAGCGAGTATGTCAACATTAGCAGTTCACGATCACGGAGTTTTACATCACGAAGAAGGTCACGAACATCATCATAAAGCCACTTTTTTAAATACATACGTATTTAGCCAGGATCATAAGATGATCGCCAAGCAGTTCCTTATCACAGGGATCACGATGGCATTCATTGGGATGTTATTGTCACTTTTGTTCAGGATCCAGTTAGCCTATCCTGAGAAATCATTCCCTTTGCTGGAAACATTATTAGGACGTTTTGCTCCGGGTGGTCGTTTGAGCCCTGATTTTTATATGTCGTTGGTAACAATCCACGGTACCATCATGGTGTTTTTCGTATTAACAGCCGGCTTGAGCGGAACTTTTGCGAATTTGCTTATCCCTCTACAGATCGGTGCCCGTGATATGGCATCGCCATTTGTAAATATGTTATCGTATTGGTTCTTCCTGATAGCAAGTATCATTATGCTTTCTGCGTTTTTTGTAGAAAAGGGGCCAGCCAGCGGCGGTTGGACAATCTACCCGCCACTATCGGCTATGCCGAAAGCTATGCCTGGTTCGGGTATGGGTATGACGCTTTGGCTTATTAGTATGGTTTGCTTTATCGGATCATCATTAATGGGTGGTATTAACTACGTAAGTACGGTGTTAAATATGCGTACCAAAGGCATGGACCTTTGGAAAATGCCTTTGACCGTGTGGGCCCTGTTCTTAACAGCTATTTTGGGTGTGTTAGCATTCCCGGTGTTGGTTGCAGGTGTTGTGTTATTGATTTTCGACCGTAGTTTTGGAACAAGTTTTTATCTTTCCGATATCGTATTAGGGGGAAAGGTTCAGCCATACGAAGGTGGTAGCCCTATTTTATTCCAGCATTTATTTTGGTTCCTGGGACACCCCGAAGTATATATTATTATCATGCCTGCGATGGGTATCTCTTCTGAAGTGATGTCGGTAAACTCGCGTAAGCCAATCTTTGGTTACCATGCAATGGTTTACTCGCTAATCGGTATCACTGTGTTATCTTTCATCGTATGGGGTCACCACATGTTTGTAACCGGGATGAACCCATTCCTTGGTGGTGTGTTTATGATCACCACTTTAATTATTGCGGTACCATCGGCTGTAAAAACCTTTAACTGGCTCGCTACCCTGTGGCGCGGTAATATCCGCTTTACACCGGCTATGCTTTTCGCTATCGGGATGGTTTCCTTCTTTATCTCTGGTGGCTTAACAGGTATTTTCCTGGGTAACGCTGCTTTGGATATTAACTTACATGATACTTACTTTGTGGTTGCCCACTTCCACCTGGTGATGGGATCAGCTGCTATTTTTGGTATGCTTGCCGGGGTTTATCACTGGTTCCCTAAAATGTTCCGCCGCATGATGGATGAGCGTTTAGGCTACCTGCATTTCTGGATAACCTTTATAGGTGCTTACCTGGTATTTTTCCCGATGCACTTTATGGGCCTTGACGGTGTTCCGCGCCGCTATTATGCCTTGACTGAGTTTCCGGCTTTCAATCGCTGGTTAACTGTGAATGTATTTATTACATGGGCCGCTATCCTGGCGGGGGCTGCACAAGTTGCGTTCATTATCAACTTTGTTTATTCTATTTTCTGGGGTAAAAAGACTGTTCAAAATCCATGGAATGCTAATACCCTTGAGTGGGATGCGCCTATTGAGCATGTTCACGGTAACTGGATAGGTGAGATTCCAACTGTATATCGTTGGCCATATGATTATAGCAAACCAGGCCAGGAGGAAGATTTTATTCCGCAAACAGTGCCATTTAGCCAAACAATGAGTTCAAATCTTCCTCATGATTTTGAAGATAACCCTGCCGGTTTGGCCGAATACGAAAAGTGGGTTGTTTTAAATAAAGTTAACGAAGAAGTAAAATAAAGTCTGAAGTTTTGAGCCTAAAGTCTTAAGTAAAGTTTTGATAAGCATTTGCTCAGGACTTTAGGCTTAAGACTTTAGACTTGGTGCTTTAGGCTTTGGACTTAATAAATGAGGACATCCGCTTCAAAGATCAGGTTTCAGAAAATAAACCTAATTACGATTGTTCTGCTTTTCGTGGTAATCCTCGCCGGCGGAGTTGTTCGTAGTACAGGGTCTGGAATGGGTTGTCCTGACTGGCCAAAATGTTTTGGGCGGTATATACCACCTACAAGTGCATCAGAACTTCCAAAAGATTACAAACAGAAATATGTTGCGGGCCGGGTTGAAACAAATCAACGATTTGCGAAAACCCTTGATGTTTTTGGGTTTAGCGATATTGCCAGGCGGATCCGGGAGGATAAATCAATACTTGTGCCTGAAGAATTTAATGCCGCTAAAACCTGGACAGAATACATAAACAGGCTATTAGGTGAAATATTAGGGCTCTTTTTAGTATTGACTGCAATATTTTCATTTAGCTACAGGCGGGAAAATAAACTGATTGTTGTTTTATGCATAGTTAATGTGGTACTGGTGGGCTTCCAGGCGTGGCTTGGCGCCATTGTGGTATCAACAAACCTTGTGGCATGGATAGTAACTGTACATATGATGCTGGCGCTGGGTATTTTGGCTTTAAGTATCAGTACTTACCATCTTGCCAGGGTTTATGGCAAGCATAAATTAAGTGTGGGACCTATAACGCATGTGGTTACCGTTTTTGATTTAATAATATCTGTACTGCAGATTGTTTTTGGCACGGAGGTACGGGAGAAGATAGATGCTGTGGCAAGTCACCTGCAAGGTGGTTACCGCGAAGATTGGATAGGTAGTGCAGGCGCAATATTTGTTCAGCACCGGGATATCGCAATTTTGGTGCTGTTGGTTAACGTTGTACTTTATGCTATGGTACGAAGTACTTTTAGCAGGCATTCGTTGCAACAGCAAATAATGAGTTTTACATTTTTAATGATCATGCTGCAAATTGTTACGGGGATCTTATTATCGTACTGGTCGTTGCCGCCAGCAGCACAGGCTTCGCATATTGTACTGGCAAGCCTGATATTTGGCGGTCAGTTTTACCTGATGCTGAATTTGTATAATTCGGTTAAAGGACAGGGGGGATATAAATGAAATGGAGCGACTTTTCTAAACTGATTAAATTTCGACTAACATTTTTGGTCGTGTTTTCGGCGTCTATTTCATTTTTGATTGGCAGCAGGGTGAATGGTGAGATCAACTGGGTCCACTGGCTTATGTTAATTGTTGGTGGATTTTTAGTTACTGCGGCAGCAAACTGTTTCAACGAAATTATCGAAAAAGACCTTGACCGTTTAATGCGGCGCACGGCCGACCGCCCAATCCCCGCCGGTAGAATGAATACCGGGCAGGCTTTGGTGCTCGGTTTATTTATGGGTATTTGCGGCACATACCTTTTAGGCAGCCTTAATTTTACAACAGGTTATCTCTCGGTATTTTCTATTTTGCTGTATGCATTTGCTTATACGCCTTTAAAGCGGAAGTCGCCAATTGCTGTTTTTGTAGGGGCAATACCCGGGGCTTTGCCGCCGCTGATTGGTTATGTTGCTGCTCATGAACAGGTAGATGCCATTGCATTAATTTTGTTCGGTATTCAGTTTATCTGGCAGTTCCCGCATTTTTGGGCTATTGCATGGGTGCTGGATGATGATTATAAGCTTGCCGGTTTCAGGCTGTTGCCAACAGGCAAAAGAGATTTAACCAGTGCTATTGTGACGTTTGTATTTACGTTAATTTTGGTGCCTGTGAGTTTATTGCCTACATGGTACCATTTCGGCGGATATTATGTAGGGGCCGTATCACTGGTTTTCAGCTTAATTTTTTTATACCTTGCATTTACGCTTTTACGGACATTAAAAATAGAATCGGCAAAGAAGTTAATGTATGGCTCTTTTATTTATTTGCCGGTAGTGCAATTAATGTTTTTATTTGATTTTATAGGAAAAGGGAAATGATGGCACAGACACAACAAGAAGAGAAGACCAACCTGGGCGCCAAAAAATTTAATATGTGGATATTTATATTCACTTCATTTATGTTTTTTGCGGCGTTGAGCAGTGGATTTATAGTTTATAGCGGGGGCAGGGGTCATGGGCTTGATGTGATAATGCCACGTGCATTTTTATACAGCACAGTTATTATTGTACTTAGTAGCGTTACCCTGTTTATAGCTTCGAGGGCAGCTAAACAAAGCCAGGTTGAGAAGCAACGCCTTTATTTATGGGTGACTTTTTTTTTGGGGATCGCTTTTTTTGTAGCACAGTTCTATGCATTTTATGTGTTAGCCTATAAAATGGAGATCCGTTTTACCGATTCTAACGCTTCGCACACCTTTATTTATGTATTCTGTGGAATGCATTTATTACATATAATTGCGGCTTTAGCGCTCTTACTTACAACCATTAGGGCCTCTTATCGCAACACTTCGCAGGTAATAAACCTTTTTAAGATGGAAATGACATCTATTTTTTGGCATTTTCTCGATATAATATGGATTTATCTGTATGTTTTTTTACTTTTGAACCAATATTAATTAATTTGAAGATGTGGCAATTTGAGAATTTGAAAATGAGAAGAATGATAGCAATATCATGTGTCATAAAGTCGTCAAATTTTCGAATCATCAAATTTTCAAATCATCAAATTTTCAAATAATTCTAAATGAGTACAGCAGTAGCACACCCAGTTGATGAGGTAAAATCAACGCCATGGTCCGGCGGCAAATCGCCTTTTGATGTAGAATATGGTAAAATGATGATGTGGTTTTTCCTACTATCGGATGCATTCACATTTTCATCTTTATTGATCTCTTACGGAGCCTTACGTTTCAGCGCGCCAACCTGGCCATCGCCATCTTTAGTATTTCAGTCATTCCCCGGCCTTATTCCACATGGTGCGCCATTGGTGTTTGTTGGTTTGATGACGCTTATCCTCATCTTAAGCTCTGTTACCATGGTACTTGCTGTTGAAGCAGGCCACCGTAACTCAAGAAAAGAAGTGTTAATATGGATGCTCTTTACAATTGTGGGCGGATTAATGTTCTTGGGCTGCCAGGCATTGGAATGGAGCCACCTGCATAGTGAAGGTTTTTGGTGGGGGCATATCCCCAATCCTGAGACATTAAAAGAGTTTTTTAAAGCAGGTGTTCCGCTTTCGCAGGAACAGATGACATCACAACAGTTTGCTAATTTGTTTTTCACTATAACAGGATTTCACGGATTTCACGTATTTTCGGGTGTGATCATTAATATTATCATCACTCTTAACGTTTTATTCGGCACCTATCAAAAACGCGGCAGTTATTTGATGATTGAAAAAGTAGGCCTTTACTGGCACTTTGTAGATTTAGTGTGGGTGTTTGTATTTACTTTCTTTTATTTGGTTTGATAATTTAATACGATATATATATGTCAGCAGAGACAACACAGTTACATGCCCATGAAGGCACCGAACATGGCGACCATGGAATGACTAAGAAAAAAATAATGCATGTGTTATACATATTGTTGGGTATAACCAGTTTAGAGTTTTTTATAGCGCTTTATCTGGGCCCGCATTACGGGATCTCATCGCATTGGATAAACCCTATTTACATTATATTAACGCTGTTTAAGGCATTTTATATAGTTGCATACTTTATGCACTTAAAGTTTGAAAAAGTGGGCCTGGCCCTTGCTATTATATTGCCTATTCTTTTTATAATCGGTTTAATACTGGTGCTTACAAATGAGAGCCATTATTGGATTGATTTGAGGCGATAATGAAGATAGTACGCGTATTAAAAAAAATTCTGATCCTGGTGCTCGTCTTAGCAGTACCAGGATTTTTATATTATTTACTGGTTGTTGAAGGTAAAAACCGCTACCACGCTTTACCTGTATTCGGTCCTAAAGAAATTGCTAAAACCACTCATCGTGTTAAAGGCAAGGATCTCCCCGATACAATATACCACACGCTACCCGATTTTAAGCTGACAGACCAAAATGGCAATCCGGTGTCCCTGAAAACTTTCGACAAAAAAATATTTGTTGCCGGCTTTTTTTACACCCATTGTCCCAGCGTTTGTAAATTAATAAACAGCAATGTAAACCTGCTGGCATCGGCTTATGCCAAAATTGGCATGGTGGATTTTGTTTCCATTACGGTTGACCCTGAAAGGGATTCGCTGCAGGTTTTAAAACAGTATGCTAATACCTTTAAGCCGGGGTCAGACCATTGGTTGTTTTTAAACGGCGATACCAGTACGGTATATAACCTTGCCAGGAAGGGGTTTTTGGTTAACGCGCTTCAAACAGGTAAGGATGATTTTATTTACAGCGATAAATTGGTATTAATTGACCAGGATAAGCGCATACGGGGCTACTATTCCGGGGCCTCTACCGATGATGTTAACCGGCTGAATGATGAAATTAAAGTGCTGTTATCTGAAGAGATAAACAAAAATGATAAACCTATGTATTAGGGTTAGAGGTTAGTTAATTAGAGGTTAGAGATTAGTCCGAAAGTCGGTAAAGTCGGGAAGTCCGACCGCGTGCCGCCTTAGCTTTAGCGGTGGCGCAAAGACGCTGCAACTGACGTCCGCCAGTTGGCGGATAACTTAGGTTATATAAGAGAGAATAGTTGATTTGAGATTAGAATAAAGTTTACAACAATAGAATAATTTGAATAAGTGAAGATGATGACTGATAAATTTATATTTCGTTTTGTGGCGGGGATATCCGTGTTTGTATTTGCAGTGGTGCTTATTTTAAACCGCCATCTTATCCCGGCGCCGGTTGTGGTGCCTTCTTTTACACATTATCTGCCACAGCTCAATGCCCTATTGAACGGGACATGCAGCATATTGCTTGTTTTGTCGTTATATTTTATAAAAAACGGGAAAATAGCAGCGCACAAGCGGACAAATATCGTGGCGTTTTGCCTTTCCTCACTTTTTCTGGTATCCTACATCCTGTTTCATTACCTCGCTCCTGAAACCCGGTATGGGGATATTGACGGAAACGGATCGTTATCCACTTCGGAAATTGCTGATGCGGGTTTCGTGAGATATATTTACTATGTGATACTAACCTCGCACATTGTGTTGGCTGCAGGTGTGTTGCCACTAATACTGCTGAGTTTTTACCGCGGCTTAAAAATGCAGGTTGAAAAACATAGGAAACTGGTGAGATGGGCCTACCCGATATGGCTATATGTTACAATAACCGGGGTCGTAGTTTATTTAATGATCTCGCCTTATTATCATTTTTAGGTAGATCGTTGAAATGTTGTAAGGTTGAAATGTTGTAAAGTTTTAAGATTGAATTTCAAACGACCAGACAAAGCATTAAAAACACACGGTAACATTCCAACGTTACAACATTTCAACCTTACAACATTTTTAACTAAATTTGCTTTATGAAAACAGCCTTGAAAACAGCATTATTTGTAATTGTATTCGGCTTGATGTGCATCAGTGTAAAGCAGGTTAAGGCGCAATGCGCACAGTGCGCCGCCACTGTTGAATCAAATGCAAAAGGCGGTGGTACAGCAGCGAATGGTTTAAATAAAGGCATTCTGTTTTTATTAGCCGCGCCTTACCTTGCAGTCGGAATTGGAGGCTTTGTGTGGTATAAAAAATATCGCCGTAAAAATGTGAGTCTTGATATGCGCGACGATAAACTTCATCTAAACTAAGCCGGCAAATTCGGCTATGTTTAATAAACCCGCCAAATAATTATGTCTGAAACACCGAAATTATGGGCAATGTTACATACAAGATGCCCGCGTTGCCGCCGGGGCAATATGTTTGCCGGTGGTATATATCGTTTCGGTTCCAATAAAATACATGAACATTGCCCGCATTGCAATTTGCATTTTGAGATAGAGCCAGGGTATTTTTATGCGGCGATGTACGTAAGCTATGCACTAAATATCGCTGAAGCATTCGGTATTGTTGCTGCCACGTATTTGCTCACCCATAATGCTGATTCACCCTGGCTGTACACGGGAACAATATTGGCGGGATGCGTTTTGCTTGCACCATTAAATTTCAGGTATTCGCGGGTTTTACTTTTATACTGGTTATCACCAAAAATAAATTATCAGCCACATTTAGATATCGATGATACAACGCCATACCTTTGATTTTTTAAAAGAACTGGTTGAAAACAATAACCGGGAATGGTTCCAGGCCAATAAGGAGCGTTACGAAGCTGCCCGCGATAATGTTATTGAATTTGCAGGCGAGTGGATAAAGCTGATGCATAAAATTGATCCCAATATCGACGATAAACTGGACGCAAAAAAATGTGTAATGCGCATCTATCGCGATATTCGTTTTAGTAAAAACAAAACTCCCTATAAAAATAATTTTGGCGTAAGCATACCCACCAAAGGGGTTAAGGCAGGCCGTGCAGAGTATTTTTTGCACATTTCGCCGGAAAATTCCTTTATTGCCGGCGGTTATTGGATGCCGGAGAATAATCACTTAAAAGCTATCAGGCAGGAAATTGATTATAATGCCGGTGAGCTGAAGAAAATAATTGATGATCCGGAATTTAAGGAACTGTTTGGCGAGTTTCGCAAACAAGAACAGCTGAAAAGTGTTCCAAGAGAATACAGTGCTGAAAACGAAAATATTGATTTGCTGAAACTTAAAAGCTTTGTAGCTTTCCATCAGTTAAAAGATGATGACTTATTACTTAAAGATGCGGTTACCACGATCACTGCCATTTGCAGCAAAATTTATCCGCTTAATGTTTTTTTAAATAATGCCCTTGTTTAACTTTAATAGCAAGAATAAGATGAAAATTAAATATTGTTTGTTCCTGGCGTTCTTATTATTGGCATTACAGTCATGTGTTGTGCTGTCTAATAAAAAATATAAGGCATTAGTTGCCGAACGCGACTCGCTGTCAATCCGTACCGGTAGCCTTGAAGATACCATCGTAAAGTTAAGGGCCGATACTATGCGCCTGCACCGCGAACTTAATGACCTGCAAAGTACTTACACCACATTAAATGGCAATTTTAGTGCATTAAATGATAAGTATAACGCTTTAAATAATAACTTCAATACCAGTACTACAAAGGTTAGCGAACTATCAGCCAATCTGAAAAAACGTGAAGCCCGGTTAAAAGAGGTAGAAGATGCGCTAAAAAGACGTGATGGCGCTACCAATGCATTAAAAAATAAATTGCAGGAGGCATTGCTTGGTTTTCAAAACAGTGGTTTATCTGTCGACATAAGGGACGGTAAGGTTTATGTGTCATTGGCAGATAAATTATTGTTCCCATCGGGTAGTATCGTGATTGATGTACGCGGTAAAATGGCATTGGAGCAACTCGCCGGCGTGCTGAACAAAGAACCTGATATTAACATCGCTGTTGAAGGGCATACCGATGATAAAAAGGTAATAAATCTCGGCCAGATAAAAGATAACTGGGATTTAAGTGTAATGCGGGCAACATCTGTATGCCGTTACCTTACTGAAGTAGAGAAAATTGATCCGCACAGGCTTACTGCTACCGGAAAAAGTGAATATCAACCAAACGATACAGCGAATACCAACGAGGCCCGTGCCAAAAACAGAAGGATTGAAATTGTACTTACACCCAAACTGGACGAGTTGTATAATTTGATAAAGCAATAAAGGGTTTCACTGATTTTTAAAAGATTTCACCGATTCAAAGATTTTTCTAAAATCGGTGAAATCTCAGTTTAAAACGGACTCACAAACGAGCTGAATGCGGGGAGGATCTCATCCTTTGGGGATAGTAATACATCCGCCGGATCTATGCCCCAGTCTATATCCAGGGTGGAATCGTTCCATATTACACCAATTTCTGAGGCTTTATCGTAGTAGTTATTTACTTTATAGGTGAAAATTGTATTGTCTTCAAGTGTGGCAAAGCCATGCAGAAAACCCGCAGGGATCCAGAATTGCAGTTTGTTGTCGCCGCTTAATTCTATAGCAACGTGTTTGCCATATGTAGGAGATCCCTTACGGATGTCTACTGCTACATCCAGCACCCTGCCGTTTATTACTCGTACCAGTTTGCCCTGCGCAAAAGGATCAGCCTGGCCATGCAGGCCCCTTACAGCGCCTTTTTGCGAAAATGATTGGTTATCCTGCACAAAATCTACAGAAATACCTGATGCAGTGAATGTTCTTTTATTATAGCTTTCGTAAAAATAGCCTCTGCCATCATTAAAAATCCGTGGTTCAATAATCAGCAGCCCCTCAATATTGGTTTCAGTTATTTTCATGTTATCCGACAGTTTTCATCAGCGTGTTAAAAATCACAAACTGGTTCTCAAATTCCTGGTTATGGATAGCCTGCAGCTGATGCAGATGTTTGCTGTAAAAATGGTTAAAGTCTTCAATACTATTGGCGCTATATTGAATGCAATAGGTTACGCCCTCGTTTGGTGAGTCAATAACATTAAGTATTTGGTACGAAGTGAAATAACCTGTAGCCATTACAGCCGGGATATGAACTGCCTGCACCCATTTGAGCCATCTTTCGTGAACGGCTTCATCTATTATTATTGTATCGTTAAATATGATCATTTTCTTTGTTGGAATGTTGTAAAGTTGAAATGTTGGAAAGTTAGTTGTTACGTGGTAAAGTTACAAGTTTTAAATTTCCATCGATTGGTCCTTCACCCGATAGACTATGACGAAGTATCGTTCTTATCGCCCCGCAATAGCCTGAAACGTTTTCGGGCCTCGTTTATCCAAAGACTTCCGGCGTAGTCGCTGATGATTTTTTGATAGTATATTTTGGCTTGTTCTTTATCAGCTAAATGATTTTCATAAATATCGCCCAGCATAAAAACAGCGTCATCCGCCCAAAGGCCCGAACTATAGTCCGAGGCTATTTTCTTTAAAAGCACGACAGCATTATCATAGTCTTTTTGCTGGATAGAAAGACGGGCCCTGGCCATCAGGATATCATCAGCCAGCGTGTTGCCGGGGTATTTTCTATCAATACTATCAAGCGTCATCAATGCTTTGCCCGGTTCTTCGGCAAAGATCATCAGATCAGCCCTGGCGTACATTTTTAAAGCAGCGCCTGAACTGTCGGCGGCTGTATTGTCAGTAATAAGCAGTGATAAGTTTAAGGCATCGTTGGCTATTAACTCAGATGTTGCCGCCTTTAACACATTAAGCTGCCCTTTGGCCCAGGTAAAATCACCTGTAAAATAGGCTAATTTTGCATTCCTGAACCTGGCATCCTGACCTATGGATGTATTTTGATAGTCCATTTCTACCTGGCTGTATAATAGTGTAGCATCCCAGGGTTTGTTATTTAAAAGTGAAATATCGCCAAGGTCAAGTTTGCAGGATGCCAGCAGACTGGGTTTAATACCGGGGATCTTAATAGTTTCTTCCAGTAATTGTTGCGCCTCGCCTAACCTGTGTAATTTAAAAGCCAGCAGGTTGGCCAGCTTTTGCATTGCAAAGGCCGTGTTACTGTTCTTACCAAACTCATTCAACAGGTCGGTATAATCCTTTTCGAGGCTAAGCAGGTCGTCCATCACATATTTGCCGGAAGTAACCCGCAGGTTTTTGGTGTTGATCAGTTCTATTTTCGCCGGGATATAATAAGGCTGTTCCTTTCCTTTGCTAACCAGGTACCCGTATCCACGAATTGCAGTGTCATAGGCTTCATTAGCAGTAAGTGTCCGGCACAATTCAAATATGTCGCCGCCATCATCATTTAAACGCCTGTTTAATGCCAGTGCCTGGTTCAATGCCTGGTCAAATTCCTTTTCCTGCAAAAATTGCCAGGTAAGCAATTGGGTATAAAGCGTTTGCTGAGGGTCTTTTTGCAGCCTTTTTAATATGGCCACTTTTAGCATATCATAATCATCTGCATTCTCATAAATTCCTGCTAATGCATTTTCTGCCTGGCCTAAAAACGGCGGGTTTAATGGCAAAAAGTTAAGGTATTCTTCGGTTAATGCCGGTTTATCCCGCTTATACCGGTATAGATTTATCAACTCGTAGGAGAATGCCGCATCATTATGCAATGTTTTCCGGCCCTGAAGAAATATTTTTATGGCATAATCAATGTTCGAAGTCTGATAAAATTGTCCTGCAAGCATTGCTATCTGGTTTTGATCAGCAGGCAGGTTTTTAATTAATTCATCATACAGCGAATTTGCTTTATCAATGTTTCCCTGCTGACTGTAGGCAGTACCTAATATGATTATATACTGATGATCGTCCGGGTGTTTTCTGATCATTTTTTTGGTGATACTCTCTGCATCATCAAATTTTTTGAGCCCCAGCAGGGCGTTAACATAAATATTGTAGTATTGCTCGTTTTCTTGTTTGTATAGTTTCTGATAAATATCAAGGGCTTTTTGCGGCTCGCCGTCTGCCATAAATTGTTTGGCAAGTTGTAACTCATTGCCCTGTGCGTAAAGCTTTGAAAAGCCGGCAAAAACTAAAAATATATAAATGCAAAACCGCTTCATCTTTTCAAAAATAAGCAATTAATCGGTTAATTTGAAGATTTGAAGATTTGATAGTTTGAGCGTGAGGTATTATTGAAATCGTATTTTTTTGCATCTTTAAATTATATCGTTTTCAATGTATATAACGTTTTTACAGGGTAAAATTGTAGTGACACTTTGAATTGATTGAGTTAAATGTATAACTTAACCTGATTAATAACCGGCAGGTATAAACCAATGTTGAAGCATTTAAGGATATTTCTTCTTATTAACGTAATAATAGCCCTGTGCGCTTGTGAGCGGCACAAAACTAATGTAATACCTATTATTGATTTTTTTAAGGCGGCTGAAAAAAGTATCTTCAGGATATCCCCCGACGGTAAATATATTTCGTACTTAAAACCGTATAAAGGCAAGGAGAACCTGTTTATTCAATCCCTGGCGGACGGGCGCGAGCACATGGCGACGTCATTTACCGACTACCCTGTTCGTGGAGATTATTTTTGGACTTTTAGCGACAAGATAGTTTGCAGCCAGGATATTATTGCCAATGATGAATTTAAGTTATTTACGGTTGACGTTTTAAACCTGAAGGTTCATAACATTCTTTCGCTCGACAAAGTGAGAATAACTTTACTCAGCAGAAACAGGCAGGAGCCGGATATTATAACCATCCGGATGAATAAACGCGATCCGGCAAATTTAGATATCTACCGGTTAAACATAAAAACAGGTGAATTAGTACCATACCTTATTAACCCGGGGAATATTACCGAATGGTATCCGGATGTGGATGGTAAAATAAGGCTGGTAACGGCGTCAGACGGGGTAAATAAAACGATACTTTACCGGCCAAATGACAATGCTCCGTTTAAGCCTATTATTGAAAACAATTTTAAAACATCTGTCAGGCCAATAGCTTTTACCGGTGAAAAAAAGTATTTCTATGCCCTGTCAAATATTGACCGCGACAAAACTGCACTGGTTGAAATTAATGCCGAAAATGGGAAAGAAGGAAAAGTGATTTATGCCTGCAGTAATGCTGATTTGCAGGATGTTGAATACTCAAGGTACAAACACAGGCTTGAGCTAACCTCATGGGAAGCCGCGAAGCCTCAAAGACATTTCTTAGATGAAAACATTAAAACCATTTATTCTAAATTGTCAGCGGCCCTGAGAGGAAATGAAATTAGTTTTGTTGACCGGGACAGTGCAGAAAATAAGTTTATTGTTAAAACCTATACTGACCGGAACCCAGGCGCTTATTATCTTTATGAAAACAGCAGCAGCAGGCTGACCAAACTCGGAGATATAAACTCAAGTATAAAACCGAACGAGTTATGCACAATGCAGCCGGTATCTTTTAAAGCCACAGATGGTATGACGATCAATGGCTATCTGACCCTGCCACTTGGTACAAAGAAAACAGGGCTTCCATTAGTGATAATGCCACATGATGGTGTATTTGGCCAGCGCTTTTCCTGGGGTTATTATCCCGAAGTACAGTTTTTGGCTAACCGGGGCTATGCTGTTTTTCAGGTGAATTATAGAGGGTCGACAGGTTATGGAAAAGACTTTTATAGTGCAGGGTTTAAAGAAGTGGGGGGCAAAATACAACAGGACGTAACAGATGGTGTAAACTGGTTAATTGCAAATAAAACAGCGAATCCTAAAAAGATTGCCATTTTTGGCGCGGGCTTTGGTGGATTTTCGGCATTATATGGTGTTTCCTTTCACCCTAATTTATATAACTGCGCGATTGTACAGCATGGCCTCATTAATTTTTTCACCTACATAAAAGACGCGCCACCGTTTCTAAAACCAAAGGTGAAAATGATGTACGAAATGGTGGGAGATCCTGAAAAAGATGCCAGCCAGCTTAGAGCAATATCACCGGTATTTCACACCGACAAGATTCATGTTCCCTTACTTATTTTCCAGGGGGCGAAAGATGACCGTGCAAATATCAGCGAGTTAAACCAGTTTGTTCGTGAATTGCAGCGGCAAAACGGAAATGAAAATGTTAAATATTATTTAAAACCGGATGAGCGTACTGTTTTCCGGCTTGAAAATAATAGGATTGAAATGTACACTCAAATAGAGAAATTCCTGGATAATAATATGCGGGTCAAACCTTAAATCCTTTTATGAAAAGGTCCCAAAGTATTTACCGTAAAAACTTTTCGCTCATCATCATTTTCCTGGTACTGATATCGGTTACTTTTGTGATAGCCCTTATAGTTTCGTACAACCTAACCGCAAAATATGTAGAAAATGAGTTTTCTTCAAAAAAGATAGATGTTTTGGAGCAAACCATAAAGCCTTATAACGATCTCTTTCAAAACAAAATACCCGAGATAACTTCTTATCAGGGTTTCCTCGATTCGGCATCTGCTGCAAAATATGCCTACGCCGTTTTTAAGGATTATCCCTTTGTGAAAAAAGTGGTTTTTTATGATATGTTTATTGGTAATCAAAAAAACAGCGCAATCATAAAGGATAACCTGGGTATATCCGTCAACGCTATTTATCAATACCAGCCGCAAAATGGAACGATAACAGGAGCCAGGCAAAATCAGGCTGCTGGCGGTCAGGATTTTCTGCAAATGGCGCTGAAGCTAAGTAATTATATTACCAGTTCGGATACGTCCCGCGGGTCAACCCAGGATGAAATTTACAAAACCTTTTATAATGTAGGGCCCGACAAGATCAGTTATTCAAATATTCTACGCCGCGAGGATGTAAAGATGTTCAGGGAATTGCAAAAACATCCCAATTCTTCGTCATATTATAAGCAAAATATGATGACATTTTTTCTTGACCCCTATTTACTGAAAGTGAAAAACCCGCATAGGGAGCTTTATCAACACGTAGCGATTGAGCCCGTGGTTTACGATCCGTTGGATAATGAAGCCGGGAACCTAACGGCAGAAGTAGCTTTGCCGGGGGCATTTGCCGATTTTAAATTATATTTTAACTCCGAGAAGAATTACCTCACTGCCGAAGTTTATCGCAGATTTTTGCCAATTGGCGCGCTTATATTAATAATGTATTGCTTTTTGGTGCTGATTGGATGGCTTATTTATCGTAATTTAAATGTTAATATCAAGTTGTTTAAATTACAGTACGACTTTATAAATAATTTCACACACGAATTTAAAACACCGGTAAGTGTAATAAAAATTGCCGGGTCGAATTTGAGCGGGGATAGCGGGCTTAGCGATAAGCAACGTAAACAGTACGGGCGGATCTTAAATGAAGAGGCCGATAAGCTGAATGACCTGATGAATAAACTTTTATCGTTTACTCAACTGGAAAATAAGTCAATCGACATAAAAAAGGAAGAAATTGATGTGGAGAGCTTCATCAGCAAGTATAAAGAGACGTTTAAGATAAAATATCCCGACTTTAAAATTAATTGCAAGGTTCATGATGTAAAATCATTTTATGCAGATCCTGTACTTTTGGGCAGTATTGTTCAAAATCTGGTTGAAAATGCATACAAATATTCGCATCCCAATAAAAAAGAACTTAATATTAATGTTACCCATGAAAAACGAAACATTATATTTTCTTTTGCCGACAAGGGCATTGGAATCCCTAAGAATGAAATGAATAATATATTCCGGAAATTCTACAGGATAGAGAACCAGTACAATCAAAACGGCAGCGTAGGTTTGGGTTTGGCTTTTTGTAAAGAACTGGTTAATTTTATGAACGGAGATATAATTGTTAATAGCAAGGTTAATGAAGGTTCGGAGTTTATTGTTACTTTACCTTACGAAAATTAAAACATGAATAAAGAAATTAAAATTGCGCTGGTTGAGGATGATGAAAACCTGCGTTTCCTGGTTGCGGAACGTCTGCAATCAGAGGGGTATAAAGTGCTGGAAGCTGGTAACGGGGATGACGCTGAAAAAATGATTTTGGAGGAACAGCCACAAATTGTTTTATTGGACTGGATGCTCCCCGGGTTACAGGGATCGGAAGTTTGCGCTAATATCAGGGAGCAAGGGTTTGATAATCTTGTAATAATGATGACTGCCAAAGGGCAGGATGTAGATAAAATAAAGGCCTATAATTTCGGCGTATCCGATTATATAATAAAGCCCTTCAATATGGATGTTTTGGTGGCAATGATCGATAGCAAGATCAAACTTCAATTAAACTCAGAAAAGTCGGAATCGTACCGTTTTGCCAATATGGAGCATCTGCCAAACACGCATTTGCTCATTAGGGCCGGTAAGAAAGTAGAGCTTACGATACTGGAAAACAGAATATTGTTGTACTTTTTGAAAAACAAGAATAAAGTAATCAACCGCGAAGAACTGATGATGGAAGTCTGGGGCTATAATGCCGATGTAAATACCCGCACACTTGATATGCATATAGTAAGGCTCCGTAAAAAAATAGAATCAAATGCCGATTCGCCACAGTTCCTGCAAACAGTAAGGGGGATTGGGTATAAATTTGTGTACGCGGGATAGGGTGTTTTGTGTTGGATGCTGAATTTATTTCAGCATCCAACACCTTGGTATTTATTGTTTGTAAATCCGCGAAATCATAAATTCCCCATAAAAGGCCCGTTCTGCTATGATTTCGTAGCCAAGCGCCTCAAATTGTTTTTCAATATCAGGCAACTTTGAAGCTTCGATGCTGCAAATCAGCCGAAAAAATAAAAACATCGATTTCAATAAGAATCGTTGCCACCATTTTCCACTAAGCTGAAAATTGCAATTGAGCCAAAGGCCACCGGGTTTGAGCAAGACATTGATGCTTTTAAATACCTTTTGTAATGTTTGTTCGGTAAAATTATCAAATAAAAAAGGTGTGATCACTGTATCAAAACCAGGATGAAGGTCTGCATCTTCTATGGCTTCATTAATAAAAGTCACCCGGTTATGGCCAATATTTCTTTTTTTGGATAATGCCGTCATTTTAGAAGAAACCTCCACATAGGCAATGGTTAAGCCAGATGCCTGCAATTTTGTGATCTCATCCAATAGCCAGCCTGTTCCGCCACCAACAATCAGGATGTTAGCATTTTCAGGAATATATTGCAGTAAATAAACTTGTGCATTAATTATTGCACGGCCAAATACCAGGCGGGAAAGCTTATCATAAAACCAGGCTGAATTATTAAAGTTTGCTGACATAGTGCTATGGCAAAAAATGCTTTTGTAAAATCATTAATTTGAAGGATTGTTCATATATTTAGTCATAATCTTCAATTAACTGATATGAAAGCATTATTTACAAAGGTCGTATTTATCACAGTTTTATTGTCAGGTGTAAATCAACTGTTGGCACAAAGCACAAAACCTGATGATAAATATAACCGGCAGGAGATAATGATTACTATGCGCGATGGTATAAAGCTGCATACTGTGATATTTACCCCTAAAAATCAGTCAGGAAAGCTCCCCTTTTTAATTACAAGGACGCCCTACGGTGTGAATACAGCTCCAAGCCCGGAAAAGGAAACTTATATTAAAGATATGGCTGACGAAGGTTATATTTTTGTTGCGCAGGATATCCGGGGCCGGTATTTATCGGAGGGTACCTTTAAAATGCAGCGTTTTAACCGGGATAAAAATGATCCTAAATCTATTGATGAAGCAAGTGATACTTATGATACCATCGACTGGCTTTTAAAGAATATTCCCGATAATAACGGGAAAGCAGGGATCTACGGCATTTCTTATGATGGATGGACCGCGATCATCGCCGCGACGGATCCCCATCCGGCACTAAAGGCGGTATCGGAGCAGGCTACTCCTGCTGATATGTTCATGAATGATGATTTTCATCATAACGGCGCTTTCAGGTTGAGTTATGGCTTTGAATATTCAGTTTTGACGGAGGCTGCAAAGACAGATTCTTTATATAACTTTAAGGAATATGACACCTACAACTGGTATTTGAAACTGGGGACTTTATCAAACATTAATAAAAAATATGCCCATGGTACATTGCCTACTTGGAACAACTTTATAGCTCACCCAAATTATGACTCGTTTTGGCAAAAACAGGCATTAGCTTATCGTTTAGACAGCCCCCGAACCGCCATTCAGCATGTGAGCGGCTGGTGGGACCAGGAAGATATGGTGGGTCCGCAAACTGCCTATAAGGCATTGGAAAAAAGAGACAAAAACCATCAGAACTTTATTGTACTCGGCCCCTGGCGCCATGGCGGTTGGGCCGGTGGCGAAGGCAAAAGCCTGGGGAATATTAAATTTGACGACCAGGCTACGGCAACTTATTTTAGAAAAGAGATCCAGGCAAAATGGTTTGCATGGTATTTGAAAGGTGAAGGCGATGGAAAATTTGCTGAAGCTATTTCTTTCCAGACAGGATCGAACCAATGGAAGAGTTATACCGCCTGGCCGCCTAAAGAGGCTGTTATAAAAAACATATATTTTCATGCTGATGGCAAACTTTCATTTGAAAAACCTTCCGCAGCGGAAACCAAACCATTTGACAGCTATGTATCTGACCCGGCGAAACCGGTGCCTTACCGGGCAAGGCCAATTGAAGAAACTTACGGACCTGGATCAAGGTGGTATTTCTGGCTTACCGAGGATCAGCGTTTTGTTGATAACCGTCCTGATCTTTTAAGCTGGCAAACAGATACACTTACGCAGGACGTTACCATTACGGGAGATGTGGCAGCAAAACTTTATGCAGCTACCTCGGGCAGCGATGCCGATTGGGTTGTAAAATTGATTGACGTTTACCCGCAGGAATATAAAAAAGAGCCTAAAATGGCAGGTTATGAATTAATGATAGCGGATGATGTATTCAGGGGCAGGTTCAGGAAAAGTTTTACAAAACCTGAGGCTATTACCCCCGGAATGGTTGAGGCTTACACCATTGACCTGCATGGCGCTGACCATGTGTTTAAAAAGGGCCATAAAATAATGGTGCAGGTACAAAGCACCTGGTTTCCGATAATTGACCGCAATCCCCAAAAGTATGTGCCTAATATATTTGAAGCAAAAGCAGGCGATTACCAGGTAGCTACACAGAAAATATTTCATTCGGTAAACTTTGCAAGTTGTATTGAGTTGCCGGTAGTGCAGTAAGCAGTCACGAATTTTAAAGGTTAGATTTGGCAAGTTTTGAACTTGTCAAATCTTTATCGCATTAAAGACAAGCAGTATCAAATACTGCAAGATCAGTACACCATCTACAAGGAAGAAATAGTAATACTCGTTCTTCTCCCATTTTGATTTAAAGATGAGCCAACCTGCTAAAACAGCGGTGATGGTTAAAGCAAAAAAATCAGGATTAAAGCCGTTGTTTCTGAAAAGGAACAGTAAAACAACGTAACCAGCAAGCAATACCTGGCAAAATAAATAGGCGTTTTTTTCGCCCAGCATTACAGGGACAGTTTTTAACCCGGATTGACGGTCATCAAAAAGGTCACGGATGTCAAAGGGCACTGTGAGTGTTGCTATGAACAAAAAACGTTTTGCAATGAGGATGGTTATATCCCGCATGCTTATTTCGGTTAAATGGGAATGCTGTGCTTCCAGCATGGGCAATAAAACAGTACTCATGGTCCATACCAATGTTATCAGGAATTGCTTTAGACCAGGGATATTTCTTAATCCGAATTTTTGATTGCCCACAGCGAATAAAGGAAGGCTGTAAAAAAAAGATACAATGCCCAAAAAAACCATCAATATCCTCGATTCCGTAGAAATTAAAAAGAATAGCGGGATTAACGAAAGCATCGACACAATCGTAAAGGTTACCATCAGCCTGTAATGCGAAAAAAACCAGCGGACGCGTAAATGTGGCGATTCAGTCGGCTGTTTTGGCTTTGCCAGTAATATGCAGAAATTATAAATCCCCAGTGTAGACGTAAACAACAGCCAGACCACCGGGAAAACAGGTTTTGTACCTATTAAATAAAAAGTAACCAACCCTTGCGCCACTGTGCACAGCGCCATAAAAATATTGCTGAAAAGTAGAAAATCAAAAGCCGGCTGAAATATTTTTTTCATTTTAACGATTGATGCTCCAGCCTTTGCCTTGTTTTGCTGTTTAGACATGAGGGGCAGATCCGGCTTTTAATTCAAATATCGTAATCTCAGGCAATATTCCAACCCTTCCCGGGAATAAGAACCCATAGCCAACATTTACATATAATTGCTGCGGCCCTTCGCGGTAAAAGCCTGCCCATTCGTTATAAACGTATTCAATGGGACTCCATTGAAAATTCTCTGTTTGCACGCCCAGCTGCATCCCATGGGTATGACCTGAAAACATGGCGTCAATTTGTGGGTATTTTGGCAATACCTGGGCACGCCAATGTGAGGGGTCATGTGATAAAAGCAACTTTACAGGCAGATCGTCTGTGTTTTTAGTGGCAAGGTCGAGTCGGCCATGTTTTGGGAAACGACTTAGCTGGCCCCAGTTTTCAACGCCGAGTATGCCTATTTCTTCACCGTCAACTTTAATACGGCGGTTGCTGTTCATCAGCAGGTCCCAGCCCATATTTTTGTGGCAGGCTATTAAATCATTGTGATCTTTGATCTTAGCTTCCGGGCTTTCCCAATCTCTGTGATCGCCATAATCATGATTCCCAAGGCAGGAGTAAACACCAAGTGGCGCCTTCACTTTACTGAAAATATCCTGGTATCCGTACATTTCACTGCTCCTTGCGTTTACCAAGTCGCCGGTGAAAAATATAATGTCGGCTTTTTCCTTCATCAGCATTTCAACACCGCCGAGAACTGCTTTTTCATTATAAAAACTACCGGAATGGATGTCGGAGATCTGACCAAGCTTAATACCATCAAATGCCTTTGGTAAGTTTGGCAGGTACAGTTTATGTCGTTTTACATGGTAATCGTAAAGCCCGCTTTTCATATTCAACTTTAGCGCGGCAAGCGGAATAGTACCTGCAAGCAGCCCGGCTTTCATCAAAAATTCGGAGCGGGGAATAGCAAAAGGACCTGGTTGTATTTCCTGTTTATCGGGAGCATTTTTTTTAAAACGCCTGAACATATAAAGTCCCAGCCTTCGCAAGTCATCCACCAAAATAAAAGGCACAAATGATACTTTGAACACAAGGACAAGGAAAAAAAATACGGTGAAGGCAAGCCGGATCATAAGCCCAACTTTAACATATATTACGGTGATTAGCCCTGCAATCAACAAAACAGAAAAGATCATCCAGACGGCCGGAACCCATTTTTTTTGCAGGAAACGCCATTTTTTTGATACGCCGCGCAAGCCGTTTAAAACGTACAGGTCAATCAGTAAAAGTATTATTATTAATAAGATCATGTTGAGGGCAGGTCCCTTCATTTTACGCTTTAAAATAAAAATTAGTAGCGGTCGTCATCTATATCCAAATCATCTTCATCGGGCTGCAGATTAAACAGGCTATTAAACATATCAGAAAATGCAAAGCCATTATCGAGGAAGCCTTTGTTTAGCTGGGAAAATTCTGATAAGCCGTGAAGAACAAATTCCATCAACAATAATTCCTGGTTTTCGGTTAGCCGTGGGTGGAACTTTTTAACCAATGCTTTTAAGCCTGTTACTGAATTGAGGGCTTTTTTGTAGCCAATAAATGGTAATTCGTCAATAACTGATAAGTTGTTCCCGTCGCTAAACCAGTTTATGATTTCGGCGTATGGGTTTGGTGCTTTTGCTTTTTTTGCTTTTTCAGGATCAGGGAAAAACTGTACTAAAAGGGTTTTGATGGCTTTGCCTATCAGGATATTGGCCACTTTGCCGGGGCCTTCCAGTTCGCCTTCGTAAACCAGCTCGATTTTACCGGTAATTGCGGGAATCACACCCAGAAAATCGGAAATACGTACAAAGGTGCTTTTTTCACTATTGATAAGCATGCGCCGCTCGGCATTGCTCACCAGGTTTTCAAAAGCGGTAATGGTTAAACGCGCCGATACTCCTGATTTTTTATCAATATATTCCGAATTACGGGCTTCAAAAGCTATCTGTTCAATCAGGTCTTTTACCAGGCCGTCAACTTCAATGGCAGCTTGTTGTTCCGTCGTTAACGAAGCTTCCTGCTGGGTGATTTTGCGGGAAATTTCAACTGAGCGGGGGTAATGTGTCAGTATCTGGCTTTCAATACGGTCTTTTAGCGGGGTAACTATAGAACCACGATTGGTATAATCCTCGGGGTTGGCGGTGAATACAAATTGTATATCAAGCGGCAGGCGCAGTTTAAAACCGCGGATCTGGATGTCCCGTTCCTGCAATATATTAAATAACGATACCTGTATGCGTGCCTGTAAATCGGGCAGTTCGTTGATCACAAAAATACCCCTGTGCGCACGCGGGATCAGCCCGAAATGGATCACACGTTCATCAGAGTAAGTGAGTTTCATTGTGGCGGCTTTGATCGGGTCAACATCGCCAATCAGGTCGGCAACGGTCACATCCGGAGTAGCCAGTTTTTCGGTATAACGCTCGGAGCGGTGTACCCAGGCAATTGGCGTTTCGTCGCCTTTAATGCTTACCTGGTGATGCCCGTACCAGGATATTGGCGCCAAAGGATCATCATATAATTCGGAACCTTCGATATAAGGCACATATTCATCCAGTAAATTAACCAGCAGGCGGGCAATACGCGTTTTTGCCTGTCCGCGTAAACCAAGCAATAAAATATTATGACGGGACAGAATGGCGGTTTGCAGATCGGGAATAACCGTATCCTCAAAGCCTACAATTCCTTCAAAACCACCTTCCCCTTTTTGCAATTGCGCAATCAGGTTAGCCCTTAATTCATCCTTAACCGACCGGCTTTTATAATCCGTTTGCTTTAGCTGCCCGAGGGTTGTTATATTTATTTTAGTCATTTTTTTTGTTTGATGATTTGGAGATTTGAGAATTTGAAAATGAAGAACCAAACATCTTCAAATTTTCAAATTAACACATTTTCAAATTGTTTATCCGTAACTGCACACTTCGATCAAATTCTGATCCGGGTCGCGGAAATAAATTGAATTTACTTTGCCGGCAGCCCCGCGACGCCCAACCATTCCTTCAATGGGTATGTTTTTACTTTCAAGTTCAGTTTTTACAAGGTCTATAGCGTCGGCCACTACAAAACATATATCAATAGAACCCGGCGTTGGCTTATGTGCTTCGGGTGCAAAGAACATGCCCTTTTGGTGCAGGGTGAGCTTTTGGTTACCGAATTTCAATGCCTTTTTCCTGGCCGAAAATATTTCAACCTCCATGCCCAGTATGTCCTGATAAAAATTACAGGTTTCATCAATATCTTTTACCGTTAAAACCAGGTGACCAATGTGCTCGACTTTCATAAATTATATATTTGAAAATTTGGTGATTTGAAAATTTGAAAATAAAGACATAGAACATCTTCAAATTTTCAAATTAACGCATTCTCAAATTATCTTACCGTTTTCCTCCTGTTGCGAATATAATCCTCAAAAATATATTCACCCAAACCATTCAGCGAGCTGTAAAAAGCTTTACCGCCGTTTGTTTCGGTAAATTTACGCACAAATTGCTGCAAATAGGGATCTTTAGCAATCATAAATGTAGTGATCGGTATTTTTAGACGCTTGCATTGGGCCGCCATATTCAACGTTTTGTTTACCACTTTTCTATCCAGCCCGATACTGTTTTTATAATATTTAGTCCCTTCTTTTAAACAGGTCGGCTTGCCATCGGTGATCATAAAGATCTGTTTGTTTTGAGTCTTACGCCTGCGCAGAATATCGGCAGCCAGCTCAAGCCCTGCATAAGTATTGGTATGATAAGGCCCCACCTGTAGATAGGGCAGATCTTTTAAAGTAATTGGCCATGCATCGTTTCCAAAAACAACAATATCAAGGGTATCCTTGGGGTATTTGGTGCGGATAAGTTCTGCCAGGGCCATCGCCACCTTTTTCGCCGGCGTTATCCTGTCTTCACCATAAAGGATCATAGAGTGTGAAATATCTATCATCAATACGGTTGAAGTAAGGGTTTTAAAATCCATTTCCTCCACTTCAAGGTCGCGCTCGGTCATCATAAAATCGCCGATGCCATGGTTAACCTGGGCGTTATGGATGGATTGGGTCATATTGATCTGGTCGGAACTATCGCCAAATTCAAATTCACGGCGTTCGGCATTTTTTTCGTCTCCCTGACCCGATTGCGGCGAACGGTGGTTCCCTTTACCTGATTTTTTCAGCTTGCCGAAAATTTCTTCCAGTGCCGATTGCCGGATGCTTTGCTCTGTTTTGGCGGTGATCCTTAATTCGCCTTTCTCATTGTCTTCAGTAAGGAAGCCTTTCTCTTTCAACTCGTCAATAAAATTACCCATCCCGTATTCGTTATTGGTAATATTATATTGCTTGTCGAGTTCGTTCATCCAGGCCAAAGCTTCGCCGGCATCGCCCGATGTATAGTTAAGCAATTCCAGGAATAATTTTAACAGATCATCAAACCCGCCTTTTGGAATTTGGCTGGGTTTAAACTTCGAAAACTCAAAACCACGCATGCGATACCCTTTCTGGTATAAAATAACGGATTATTTTTTTGAAAAGTTTGGGAAGGGTGTATTTTAATGGAATTGTTAGGTATTTATGACAATTGCCAGTTTGCAGTAGTTAGCTTGCAGTTTACTTTTTGGTCTTTACCAAATAAATTGTGTCGGTTTCAACGCCACTTACTTTTACAGAAACTGAATCGTACCCATTTTTCAACAAAACAATTTCCATCAATGGGCAACCAAATGGAGCTCCGGAAAGTGTTTCTAATTCAAATGCCCCTTTTTTGTCTGAATATTTACCTTGTGCGTGATTACGAATCCGGGCGTATACGCTGTCAATAGGCTTATTTGTCAATTTGTCAAAAACGACGCCTTTACCGGTTTGTCTGCACTCACAAGAATTTAAAGCCAATACTGCAATTATTATTACGACGATAAATGGATAATAGGTTGAAGATTTCATTCACTTAGGAGTTTAAAACGCTTTCATCATATACCGGATTCGCCCCGCGTTTCCCCGCCACAAAACCACCGATTTTACAAGCCCTTTCAATTACCTGGTGCATGGGCTGTTTTTTTAATAAGCCATTTACAAAAGCGGCTAAGAACGAATCACCGGCGCCAACAGTATCAACCACGTTTACTTTAAAGCCAGGGTGTTCGTAAAACTCATTTTCGTGCCAAACGATTGCACCGTGTTCCCCACGCGTAACGCAAATGGTTTGCGACTGATATTTCTTTTGAAATGCTGTAATGGTTTCTTTAAGGTTTTCCGTTTGGCCACCCATTAGCAGGGCGGCTTCGTCTTCATTCATTTTTATTACATCCGCGCCGGCAACAAGGGTTTCAATGGTTGATAGGGTATAATGCGGCGGTCGTAAATTAACATCAAATATTTTCAGCGCAGCGGTTTCGGCTAATAATTTTAATAAGGTATCACGGGTGATCACATCACGGCAGGCCAGGCTGCCATAAACAATAGCCGACGCCTTTTTTGCCGCATTGGTCAGTGCTTGCTGTGTTTGGATATTATCCCATGATACCGGTTGGGGGATGATATAGGTGGCATGCCCTCCCGCGTCCAGATGGACGGTGACCTCGCAGGTCGGTAGTTCATCATCAAGCTGGATCAGGTCGCTGTAAAGGCCGCTTGCTTTTAAAAAATCGATCAAACCTTTGCCCGAATCATCGGCTCCAATGCGGCTGGCAAAGGAAACATTTGCACCCTGTTGTACCAGGTGCCGTGCTACATTCATCGGTGCGCCGCCGGCCACTTTTTCATCGCCGAAAGCATCCCATAAAATTTCGCCGAAGCAGAGTATGTTGTTCATAAGATTATAGCTGAAAGCTTAAAGACCAAAGCTAAAAGCTTTTTTGGTAAATTTATTTAAATTGCATCGGTTCAGGAAAATAAACGGGGTGTGGGTAATCGTGGTGGATCATACGTCGTAGAGACGCGATGCATCGCGTCTCTACCCGATTTTGTTCAATACGGCTTTCCCGCCGCCAGTTCCCGGTTAGCCCATTTTATGGCCAGTCTTTCGCGATATTTCGCATAATTGGCTTTAAATGTCATTTTTAAAACGCTATCTAATCCTCCTTTTATGGCGAGGTTGTACAGGCTTGCTGCTTTGCGCGATATAGATGCATCCCATGCGCGAAGGCTCAGGGAATAGCCGCCTTCCACGTATTTCATCCAGTGCCAGTAACCGGTTGGCATAAACAGGGTATCACCATGTTCCAGAAAAACCTCTATGCCTTCGATATTTTTAAGTGCCGGGAATTTTTCGGTATCAGGGTTCAATACATCGTAATCCTCCAGCGCATAGGTAGCATTGGGGATACAATATAAACGGCGTTTCCATTTATTCTCGAACAGGATCACCTGTTTTTTACCACCAAAATGAGTGTGGAATATATGCGGCAGGTCAATATCGTAATGCAAAAATGTAACAGAATTTGATCCTCCGAAAAACATGGAAGGCATGGTTTCTAAAAAACCACCCATCAAATCTTTCGGAAAAGCAATATCCTCAAGTAATTGTGGGGCCTGCTTAAAAATATTGAAAAAGAAGATCCTTAACTCGGTTGGTTCCGACATGATGAGGTCGATATAGTCATCAAAAGGCATTTCTGCGGCCGATGAATTAATCGGTTTTGAGGGATCGGCTTTTGAATTGTCATACAATGGTACCACTTTGCTGCCAACCACCTGTTTTAAATATTCGGGGGTCCATTTTTCGCGGGCAGCCCAGTTGTTGGTGAGGCCTTTAATAATTAATGGCCTGCGCGGGTCCAAATAGTTCTTCTTAAAATCTGCAGGACTGATACTTTCAACAGTATCTATGGGATGAAGGATAAAACTCATATTTTGAATCACTTTACGGATCAGCATATGCAAAATGACAGCCGATACACTTAAAGTGTACAAAATAACGGAATAAAATAGCGAAGCGTATAAAAAACCGCCCGAAAAAATATCCGGGCGGTTTATTTTTGGTTTTGCAACCTGCTTTTGTGCGAACTAAATAATCTCTAATTGCAAACTGCAAACTGCCCCCTGCAAACTTTTTAATTGGGCATCAATACTGTATTTACTACGTGGATAACCCCGTTGCTCTGGTTTACATCAGCAATAGTGATCCACGATTTTCCGCCTTTTTCATCAACCAGGTAAAGTTTTTTACCTTTTGCCATGATGGTCAAAGTACCGCCCTCTACGGTTGTTAAAGTCGCCGATCCGTTACCGGCTTTAACTTTTTCCCAAAGGTCGGCGGCGCTTAAACGGCCTGCAACAACATGGTAAGTTAAAATTTTTGTTAATGTAGCCTTGTTTTCGGGTTTAACCAGGTCATCAACAGTTCCGGCAGGCAATTTGTTAAACGCATCGTTTGTTGGCGCAAAAACAGTGAATGGCCCGGCCGACTCTAAAGTTTCAACCAAACCGGCTGCTTTTACTGCGGCAACAAGGGTGGTGTGATCTTTTGAGTTTACTGCGTTTTCAACAATGTTTTTTGTTGGATACATGGCTGCACCGCCAACCATTGGATCTTGTGCATTTGCTTTTGGCGCTATTGCAAAAGCTGCTAATGCAAAGGCCGCGATAATTAATTTTTTCATAAGGATTAATGTTTGTTATTTGGTAGGAGATACGGGGTATTGAGAACCCCGGTTTTTTTAAATGCGAGTATTTTTTATCGGACTCTGTGTTTGTTATAGCCTGTTAAAAAATTATTTGATGGGAAAATTTATCGTAGAGACGCAATACTTTGCGTCTTGAACTTTGCATTTCGAGCTATTAAGCATGCCAGAGACGCAAAGTATTGCGTCTCTACAAAAAATGTATTAAATGATAAACCCTTAAAAAAACAACTCCGAGGCAATATGGTCCGCATATAATTTGCCCATTGGGGTTAGGTAAATCAGGCTGTCTTTTTGTTCAATCCACTGGTTTTCAAAAAAGCGACGTGCAGCTATAAGCATCTGGCCTGCTGATCCGGCTGCGATTGAATTTAGTTTATCAAGATCAAGGCCCCAGATGGTGCGCAGGGAGGTCATGATATATTCATTCAGGCGGTCTGCTTCGGTTAACACCTCGGTTTCGGCAGGTACCTGGCCTGTTTCCAAAGCCTGTATGTATTTTGCATTATTGGCAACGTTCCACTGTCTTGTATCGCCGTTATACGAGTGCGCCGAGGGACCTATTCCCAGGTATTTTACCCCTTTCCAGTAATTGGCGTTATGCCTTGAATAATGCCCGGGCCTGCAAAAATTTGATATTTCGTAATGCTCAAAACCCTTTTGCTCCATTGCATCCATCAATAAAATAAACTGCCCGGCACTTTGCTGGTCGTTCATTTCAGCTTGTTTTTTCTTTTTTATGAAGGCTGCCAGGGCGGTCTTTGGCTCAACCGTCATGGAGTATGATGAAATATGAGGAACTCCCAGTTCAAAAACTTTATCGAGGTTATATTTCCATTTTTGGTCGTTTAAAAGCGGATAACCATAAATCAGATCAACGGTTATATTTTCAAAACCTGCATCCTGTGCTCTTTTTACCGATGCTTCAGCTTCATTGCTGCGGTGTACCCGGTTCATCCATTCCAGATCATCATCAAAAAACGACTGGATGCCTATGCTGAAACGATTGATATCAGTTTGGCGAAGCGATTGCAGTTTGTCTTTATTCAGATCATCCGGATTTGCTTCTAAAGTAATTTCGGCATTTGATGAAACAGCATGTAAGCCGGTAATAGTGCCAACGAGTAAATTTATTTCGTCGGCGTTTAGCAGGGAAGGCGTTCCGCCGCCAAAATAAATAGTTTCAACGGTTTCGCCATCCAGGTAATTTTTTTGCAGGCTAATCTCTTTTATAAGCGCTTGTAAAAGTTCGTCCTTGTATTTTAGCGAGGTGCTGAAATGGAAATCGCAGTAAAAACATGCCTGTTTGCAAAAAGGGATGTGGATATAGATGCCGGCCATGCTTTTAAGGGTAAATAATAGAGTGTAAAGTAAAATAAGACAAAGTAATTATATGAGCCATTTTCAATGCTTTATGTTAATTTATTCTCTTTCGCTTTTTTGCAATTAATCTTATTTTA
>Ga0316224_1000509_pt1 | contig 53527 bp, 34 predicted proteins | sample TBH18013metaG_FD_206254 | JGI IMG/M metagenome (GOLD analysis project Ga0316224, IMG submission 206254) | Freshwater microbial communities from Trout Bog Lake, Wisconsin, USA - TBH18013 | ecosystem: Environmental > Aquatic > Freshwater > Lake > Hypolimnion/Profundal zone | place: USA: Wisconsin... | reverse complement strand
AAGCGCCATTGCCTACTTTAACTACCTGTAAAACCACAGGCGCCATTCATTTACCACACAGAGCTTATACTGTTGATGGTAATGTTTATTACAACGGCAAGTTACTGATTGAGAAAGCAGCGGTAGCTTAAGTTTAATTTTCTGAAATGAAGATTGGCTTAGATATTATGGGCGGTGATTTCGCTCCGGAGGCAACTGTTTCGGGGGCGATTGCGGCTTATAAGCATTTATCCCCCGATCAAAAAATGGTACTTATCGGCGATCAGCAGATCGCTGAAAGTATTCTTCGTGAAAATAATTTTGACCCCGGCAATTTTGAGTTTGTTCATACCACCGATGTGATCGGCATGGGCGAGCATCCTACAAAAGCCATTGTTCAAAAACCTGCATCAAGTATCGCTGTCGGCTTTAAAATGCTGAAAGAAGGCGGGATTGATGCTTTTTCGTCTGCAGGCAACAGCGGGGCTATGCTGGTTGGTTCTATGTTCAGTATAAAAACCATTCCCGGCGTTTTACGTCCTGCAATCACCAGTATTATCCCCCAGTTAAAAGGTGCGTTAAGTATTCTGCTCGATGTTGGGGCCAATGCCGATTGCAAACCCGAATATTTTCCGCAGTTTGGGCTGTTGGGCAGTTTATTTGCCCAACATGTTTATAACATCCAAAATCCCCGTGTTGCCTTAATGAATATAGGCGAGGAGGAAGAAAAAGGCAATATTCTTTGCCAGGCGGCCTATCCCCTCATGAAAGAAAGCAAACTATTTAATTTTGTTGGCAATGTGGAAGGTCGTAATGCCTTTTATGATGATGCCGATGTAATTGTTTGCGATGGCTTTACAGGTAATATTATCTTAAAGCTTGCGGAATCATTTTATGAGGTTGCGGTACAAAGAAACATAAAGGACAATTTCATTGACATGTTTAATTATGAGCAATATGGCGGCAGCCCTATACTTGGCGTAAATGCGCCGGTAGTGGTGGGGCACGGCATATCAAGCCCCGAAGCAATTAAAAACATGGTCCTTTTATCAAGAAACATGGTTGAGAGCGGTCTGGTAGCTAAGATCAAAGCCGCTTTTGAGTAAAAGATATATAAATGAGTAAAATTCATGCTGCTATTACAGCGGTGCATGGTTACGTACCTGATTATGTACTAACCAATCACGAGCTTGAAACAATGGTAGAAACCAATGACGAGTGGATCACCACGCGTACTGGTATAAAAGAGCGGCGCATACTAAAGGGAGAAGGCCTTGGCACATCAGACATGGCGGTACCTGCAGTTGAAGGCTTGCTAAAAAAACGTGGTATTGGTGCAGATGAAATTGAACTGATCATTTTTTGCACTTCAACCCCCGACCACGTATTCCCTGCTACTGCAAATATTTTAGCCGATAAAATTGGCGCCAAAAATGCCTGGGGTTACGATCTGCAGGCCACTTGCTCCGGCTTTCTGTTCGGCCTGGCAACCGGCTCGCAATTTATTGAAAGCGGTAAACATAAAAAGGTTTTAGTAGTTGGCGGCGATAAAATGTCGTCGATAATTAATTATAAGGACCGTGCAACCTGCATTATTTTTGGTGACGGCTGCGGCGCTGTTTTGCTGGAACCAAATGATGAGGGCAATGGTGTTATTGATTCGGTTTTAAAAAGTGACGGATCAGGATTACCATTCCTTAACCAGCAGGCCGGCGGTTCGGTAAAACCCACAACCCACGAAACATTAGATGCCGACGAACATTATCTTTACCAGGAAGGTAAATCGGTATTCAAATTTGCGGTAACCAATATGGCCGAAGTGGCTGCTGAAGTTATGGAACGGAATAACCTGGGTGCGGATGATATCGCATGGCTTGTTCCCCACCAGGCAAACAAAAGAATTATTGATGCTACTGCCATCCGTACGGGTGTGAGTGCTGATAAAGTTATTATAAACATCGAACGTTTCGGTAACACCACAAACGGAACATTGCCCTTATGCTTGTGGGAATGGGAAGATAAATTTAAAAAAGGCGACAATTTGATATTGGCAGCCTTTGGGGGCGGATTTACCTGGGGATCGATTTTTTTAAAATGGGCTTATTAAATAAATGTGCAGATGAGTGGATGTGCAGATGTGCAAATGCGTGGATATAGGGATGTGCGGATATGCAGATGCTTTAAATTCTATCATCTGCACATTTGAAATCTGCACATCCGCACATCGAAAATCTGCACATTAAAAATTTGCACATTAAAATTAAATGACTAACTCCCCTTTTTCAATATAAAACAAAAAAATGAGTAAAATTCATGCGGCTATTACAGCGGTACATGGTTATGTACCTGATTATGTACTAACCAACCACGAGCTGGAAACAATGGTAGAAACCAATGACGAATGGATCACCTCCCGTACCGGCATAAAAGAACGTCGTATATTAAAAGGTGCCGGACTTGGCACATCAGATCTGGCGGTTCCCGCCGTTGAAGCATTATTGAAAAAGCGGGGCATTGGTGCTGAGGAGATCGATCTGATCATTTTTTGCACTACTACACCCGATTATGTGTTCCCGGCCACGGCAAATATTCTTGCTGATAAAATTGGCGCAAAAAACGCATGGGGATACGATCTGTCTGCCGCTTGTTCAGGATTTTTGTTCGGCCTTGCAACAGGTTCGCAGTTTATTGAAAGCGGAAAATATAAAAAAGTACTGATTGTTGGCGGCGACAAAATGTCGTCAATAACTAATTATAAAGACCGCGCCACCTGTATTATTTTTGGTGATGGCGCCGGGGCAGTATTACTTGAGCCCAATGAAGAAGGCAATGGCATTATTGATTCTATTTTAAGGAGCGATGGGTCTGGCGTAGCTTATCTGCACCAAAAAGCGGGAGGCTCGGTAAAACCGGCTTCGCATGAAACCGTAGATGCCCTCGAACATTTTGCTTATCAGGAAGGTCAGTCGGTATTTAAATTTGCGGTGACCAATATGGCCGATGTTGCCGCTGAAGTGATGGAACGTAACGACCTTAAATCAGATGATATTGCGTGGCTGGTGCCCCACCAGGCCAACAAACGCATAATCGATGCCACTGCCAGCCGTACCGGTGTTAGCGCTGATAAAGTAATTATAAATATTGAGCGTTATGGCAACACAACAAACGGAACAATACCCTTATGTTTGTGGGAGTGGGAAGATAAATTTAAAAAGGGTGATAATTTGATACTTGCCGCTTTTGGTGGCGGGTTTACCTGGGGCTCCATTTATTTGAAATGGGCTTATTAATTTAAAAACGACTTAATTTGATGATTTGAAAATCAAGTCATAACGATATATTTGTACTTCTGCATATTAAAATTTAACTTTAAAAAATAACCAATTTAACCGCCGGCATGGATATTAAACAAATTCAGGATCTTATACGCTTTGTTTCCAAATCAGGAGTAAACGAAGTTTCAATAGAGCAGCAAGACTTTAAGATCACAATAAAAACCAACCAGGTTGCAACCATCGTTAATGCTACATTACCAGCGGCGCAAGCTGTTGCCGCAGCGCCTGCACAAGTTGCCGCAGCGCCTTTGGCAGTAGCCGAACCGGTTGCTGAAACATCAAATTATGTTATCATAAAATCGCCGATGATCGGTACTTTTTACAGATCGGCAAGCCCGGAAAAGCCGCTGTTTGTGAATGTTGGTGATGAAATTGCACCGGGAACCGTGCTTTGCATTATCGAAGCGATGAAACTCTTCAATGAAATTGAAGCCGAAATTTCGGGCCGCATCGTAAAAATACTGGTTGATAACGCGTCACCGGTAGAATACGACCAGCCTTTGTTTTTAGTTGAACCGTTTTAATTTGATAATTAATTAATTTGAATATTTGAGAATTAATACAACGCTATTGATTCTCAAATATTCAAACTTTTAAATTGTTTTTAATTTTCAAATTGGCACATTATCAAATTTTCAAATTAAAAAGATGTTTAAGAAAATACTAATAGCTAACCGTGGTGAAATTGCCCTGCGGATTATTCGCACCTGCAAGGAAATGGGTATTAAAACGGTTGCTGTATATTCCACAGCCGACCGCGACAGTCTCCACGTGCGTTTTGCTGATGAGGCGGTTTGTATAGGTCCGCCGCCAAGCCGTGATTCTTATCTGAATATTCCGAATATTATTTCAGCCGCGGAGCTAACGAATGCTGATGCAATACATCCAGGGTATGGCTTTTTATCCGAAAATGCAAAATTTTCGGCTATATGCGCTGAATACGGTATAAAATTTATCGGCGCAACTGCTGCCCAAATCAATTCTATGGGCGATAAGGCTTCTGCTAAAGAAACCATGAAAAAGGCTGGTGTGCCCACTATTCCCGGCTCCGAAGGTTTACTTCAAAGCGTGAAAGAAGGTATCGAAATCTCTAAGAAAATCGGCTATCCCGTAATTTTAAAAGCGACTGCCGGTGGTGGTGGCCGTGGGATGCGTATTGTTTGGAAAGACGAGGATTTTGAAGCTGCCTGGGATTCGGCACGTGCTGAATCCGGTGCTGCATTTGGTAACGATGGTATGTACCTTGAGAAATATGTGGAAGATCCCCGCCATATTGAAATACAGGTGGTAGGTGATCAATACGGCAAAGTATGCCATCTTTCAGAACGCGACTGTTCAATCCAACGCAGGCACCAGAAGCTGGTGGAAGAATCTCCTTCGCCGTTTATGACCGAAAAACTGCGTAAAAAAATGGGTGATGCTGCTATAAAGGGAGCAAAAGCTGTAAAATATGAAGGTGCCGGAACTGTAGAGTTTTTGGTTGATAAAAACCGGAATTTTTACTTTATGGAGATGAACACCCGTATCCAGGTTGAACACCCGGTTACTGAAGAGGTGATCAACTTCGACCTGATAAAGGAGCAGATAAAAGTGGCTGCCGGAATCCCAATCTCAGGTAAAAATTACGAACCGATATTGCATGCTATTGAATGCCGTATTAATGCCGAGGACCCTTTCAATAATTTCCGTCCATCACCCGGAAAGATAACCAATTTCCATTCACCGGGTGGGCATGGCGTACGCATTGACACACATGTGTACACCGGCTATGTAATACCGCCAAATTACGATTCAATGATCGCTAAAGTGATCTGCATGGCGCAAACCCGCGATGAGGCTTTAGCTACAATGGAGCGCGCCTTAAGCGAATTTGTTATTGAAGGCGTAAAAACAACCATACCCTTCCATTTAAAATTACTGCAGGATCCTAATTTCCGTGCCGGTAATTTTACAACCAAGTTTATGGAAACTTTCGAATATTGAGCATAAATAAACCCGCGTTTTAATAATAAACGTTTACACCATTCCGGGCTTAAAGTCCCGGAAATTTGTTTTAATAATGAGCATATTTAGCAATTTCACCAAAACGATTAAGGAAAAGGGAGAGGCAATGGGCGCTGAGATGTCATTTTTTCAGCACCTCGAAGCTTTAAGATGGCACCTGATCAGGGCTGCTGCTGCGATTTTGCTCATTACTTGCTTTGCCTTTGGTTTCTTCCACAGTATTTTCTATAGCATCATCATGGCCCCAACGCGCAGCGATTTCTGGACCTACAGGATGATGTGCCAAATGGGCGATGTATTTCATAGTTTGTTCCCCGTCCTTGACCCCAAGGGCTTTTGCGTGCAGGATATAAAATTTGACTTAATAAATACCGAACTGGCCGGACAGTTTAACCTTCAGCTTAATACGTCCATTATGATCGGCCTTATTTTGGGCGTTCCATACCTTTTGTACGAGATCTGGAAGTTTATTCGGCCGGCCCTGCACGATAAAGAGCGTAAGGCTGCAAGCGGTTTTGTATTTTATTCTTCATCACTCTTTATGCTGGGTGTGCTTTTTGGCTATTATGTGGTTACCCCGCTATCTGTAAGGTTTTTTGCCAGTTATACAGTGAGCGACAGTATAAAAAACATGTTTGCCGTTGATTCATTTATTTCCTCGGAAACGATGCTTACGTTGCTTGCGGGGCTCGTTTTTCAATTACCTATTATTGTTTATATACTGGCGAGCCTGGGCATACTTACCCCTAAGTTTATGCGCGACAAACGCCGTTATGCAGTTATAATTATTTTAATATTAGCAGCCATAATAACACCGTCGCCTGATGCCCTTACGATGCTTGTTGTTGCAATGCCTTTATACTTGTTATTTGAGTTCAGTATAACAGTAGCGGCAGTAGTACAGCGCCGGAAAAAAAAGAATGAAGAACTAATGATACCATAAGTAATGATTTGAAAATTTGAAAATGCGCTAATTTGAAAATTGGTCATTGTTCAAATTTTCAAATTGGTTTATTCTCAAATTAAAATACAATGAAAGAGGGATTAAAGATCGCCATCGGCGGCGACCATGCCGGGTTTGAATACAAACAAGCCATTGCGGAGGTTTTGAGTAGTTATGAAGTTACAGATTTTGGAACCTATTCTTCAGCATCGGTCGACTATCCCGATTTTGCGCACCCCGTAGCTTTGGCTGTTGAAAGCGGCAACGCTGATTTTGGCATCCTGATTTGCGGAAGCGGCAACGGGGTGGCTATGACAGCCAATAAACACCAGGGCATCCGCGCGGCAATTTGCTGGAATGAAGAATTGGCAGCATTGGCCCGTAGTCATAATGACGCTAATATTGTTTGCATCCCTGCCCGCTTTATTTCTTTAGAAGAAGCAAAAAAGATAGTTGGGTTATTTTTGAGCACGGAATTTGAGGGTGGAAGGCATGCCAACAGGGTTAATAAGATGGCTTGTTAGGGAGAGATTGGCGATTGGAGTTTAGAGATTAGTCCAAAAAATTGACCAATGACTAATGACATAATGACCAAATAAATGGGAAACACAGCAGAAGAATTCCTGGTTGCCTCGGCAGAAAAGGCTTTTGATATGGGCCACAGGCGTATTATCAATTATAATATTGGCAAGTATGATGCCGCTGTTAATCGTGGTTTATCAAAGATCATCAACCTCGAAAATACCAAGCGCAAGCAACATGCCATCAAGTGGCGGGTGATGGAAAACCTTGATAAGTTTTTACCTGAGTTTGAGGCTAATTTCCAGAAACGCGGCGGCAAGGTGATATGGGCCAATGATGCCCATGAAGCCAACCGTGAGATCCTGAACATCCTGAAAAAAGCAGGCGTTAAAACCGTTGTTAAGTCAAAATCAATGGTTACCGAGGAGATTGAGTTGAATGAATTTCTGGAGCACCATCATATCGAATCATTAGAAACCGACCTTGGCGAATACATTGTACAACTGCTCGGGCAAAAGCCGTATCATATAGTTACCCCGGCAATGCACCTCTCTAAAGAGGACATTGCCAAACTTTTTAACGAACGTTTTGGTACTCCTATTGACTTCACCCCCGAGCAACTTACCCAAAAAGCCCGCGAACTGCTCCGTGAAAAATACGTGCAGGCCGATGCCGGCATAACCGGCGCCAACTTTTTAATTGCAGATACCGGCAGTATTGCCATCAGCGAAAACGAAGGCAACGCCCGACTAACCACATCTTTCCCGAAAATACATATCACTGTAGTTGGAATTGAAAAGATCATTCCTTCAATAGCCGACCTCGACATTTTCTGGCCTATGCTGGCTACACATGGCACCGGACAAAACCTTACGGTTTACAATACCATTTTAAGCGGCCCAAGGCAGCCAAATGAAACCGACGGCCCCGAAGAAATGTATGTGGTACTGCTGGATAATGGCCGTACCAACCTGTTGGCTCAAAAAGAGCAGCGCCAGGCATTGTACTGCATTCGTTGCGGCGCCTGTTTAAATGCCTGCCCCGTTTATAAAAACATTGGCGGACACACTTACGAAACTACCTACAGTGGACCTATCGGTTCCATAATTACCCCGCATACCAATGGCATGGAGGAATTTAAACACCTCAGTTATGCATCAAGCCTCTGTGGAAAATGCACAGAAGTATGCCCGGTAAAAATAGATATTCACAAAATGCTGCTGCTAAACCGCCGCGATGCGGTAAATGAACATTTGGTAACCTCCGCCGAAAAATGGGGTTGGTCCGCCTGGAAAACGGGAATGCTTAAACGGAAATACATGGATTATTTCGGCGGCAAGGCAAAAAACTTTTTTCTCAAAACATTCTTCAAAAAAACATGGGGGCATTTCAGGGAAATGCCAACAGTTGCCACCAAATCGTTCAGTAAACGTTGGGAGGAAAAGAACAAAGGGTTATAAAATATGCGGATTTCGTCGAAATAGTTTTGTTCATTACAAGGCCGCAGCTTCAATCTCTTTTATCATTGCCTGTAAATTTACCGGGTATTTAGTTGCAGCTTGCTTATAACTTCCGTCCTTTTTTATAATAATGTAAGTAGGGTAACCTGTTGCTTTAACTTTTCCCATAATATCTGCAGTTAATTTAGGGTTAGCCAAAATGTGCAGGCCTTCAATCTGAAAATAAGCAATTTGTTTTTTCCACTCTTTCTCCCGTCCGGCATCGAGATTGGCAATATATAAAAACGTAACATTTTTCCCTTTAAAATGGTTCCTTAACAATTTGCCATTTTTTTCTATTTCCTCCCTGCATGGGCCGCACCAGGTACCCCACATATCCACCAATACGGTTTTGCCTTTTGTTAGTTTTAACACATCGTTAAAGGTGTTGAGCTTTGTGCCATTATCCGCAACAAAAATAGTTTTGCTGTTAAGTGCTTGTTGTTGCTTATTGATCACCTCAGCCATCGGAGCACTAAATTCGTTAATGTACAAACTCGAAGGATATTTCTTCTTAAAATGATCGAATAGCAAAATAGCCGATGGGTAATCAGCTTCGTGGAATTCATGTTTTAATGACTGTCCATAAGCATATTCGGCTGCCTTCCCGCTGAAGTATCTGTCAATAACCTTTTGATTTAAAATGCCTGCCTGCGCAAAATTAAAAAGCTTTTTACCCCGGGCCGTATCAGAATGAAACCATTGTTTATAAAACAATAAAGGATGGGTTCTATATTCCATCCAAAGTGCTTCTGGTTCCCGCATTAAAAAATCATCAACCAAGTGAGTGTAGTTATAGGCTGTTAATGCATCACTATTGTTCAACTTAATGGTTGAAAACAGGCTGTCCTGAATTTTCTGCCATTTTCGAAGTTGTTCTTTAGGTTTGCCAAAATTATTATTGTGACTGAATTCATAATAGGTCACTGGCGCAAAATATGTCAAGTTAACCAGCGCCGTTTTTATAAACGCTGCCGCAGGTTTGTTTACCTTAATATAATTTGCCAGTATGCTTTTATTGAATAAAAATTGCTTATTGATGGCGGCGATAACGCGATCAGGGATTGTGTCATCCTTAAACCGTCGTAAATCTATATTCGTTAAGGCAAAAATTCCGGGCTGATTATTGTTGCTGCCATTGCCGGTTACTTTAATGTTATTATTATTATTTTTTGTAAAATCGGCAGTTAAGAAAAGTTCGTCACCAGGCGAAAGGAAAAGGCAGTAATTAAAAAACCTGTCAGATTCTAAATATAAAACGAGATATGTTGGCTTATCAATAACCATAGTATAGGATGCCGATTGGTGCGCATCCAAATGAAGCGCAGCCACTTTATTTTTTGATAAATCAAAACGCAATTCGGGATCATATACCGAAACTGACCCGGAAAAATTTTTAATGGTAATATGTACGATCGCTTTTTTAGCAAAAGTGCTTATTGAAAAGAGTAAAATTAGTATGCAGCAGGTAAAAAACCTTTTACCAAATGAACAGTATTTTTTCATTGATTAAAATGTATTAACTATGTTAAACTATTATAAAAAAATACAATCATTTGGTTTAGGTTGTATTATCGATTAAACTACTACGATATCCGTAGCAAATCTTAGCACATTTGATCTGGAATAAGGCTACTTATTTGATCGGTTCTCCTTCTAATAGCAACTTTTAACAATCGTTGCCATAAAAAATTGCGATTTTCAATTAACAGCTGCAGAATTTCAAAAAACCATAAACTGCCCGCTGAAAACCGCAAAAGATAAAGCACTTAAATTATAGTTCCATTGGGTATAACCGCCCGTTTTTTAATGATCACTATCCCATCCTGAACGGTATAGGTACCGTAATCACCATTTTCCAGCTTTTCGCCGCAATTTATTTGCACGTCGTCACCGATATAGGTATTTTTATCAATGATCGCATTTTTGATATGACACCTGTCGCCGATACCCATTACAGGTGATTGACTTAGGTGTGATTCTTCAATTTGCTGCAGGGTTTGATAATTATCACTTCCCATTACATAACAGTTCTCAATAATGGTATCAAATCCAATGCGGGTACGGATCCCGATGATTGAATGCACAATCTCCTTGGCATTAATAATACAGCCATCTGCAATAATTACTTTATCAACATGCGTGCCTGACATTTTTGAAGGCGGCAGCATGCGCGCCCGGGTATAGATCTGGTGCTGATCAAAAAGATTAAATTGCGGGATATCGTCAGTCAGGCCCAGGTTCGCTTCGAAAAATGAAGGGATGGTACCGATATCTGTCCAGTAACCTTCATATTGAAAACTAACTACACGATGTTCGCTGATAGATTGCGGGATTATTTCCTTACCAAAGTCGGTACGTTCATTACCCTGCAAAAGTTCATAAAGTAGTTTACGGTTAAACAGGTAAATACCCATTGAAGCCAGGTAAATCCTACCCTCAGCCTCCATTTGGGGACTAACCTCCGATACCCAATTCTCAAACCCGCTCTTTGGTTTTTCAACAAATGAGGTTATGAAACTATCTGCATCGGTTTTCAGGATCCCGAATCCGGGCACGTCATTAACATGCACAGGAATGGTGGCGATTGATATTTCGGCATTTTTTTCGATATGCTGTTCTATCATTTCGGCAAAATCCATCTGGTACAACTGGTCGCCCGAAAGGATAAGCACATAATCAAATTCATGAACAGCCAGGTGGTGCAAACTTTGCCTCACCGCATCAGCCGTGCCCTGGAACCAGGCCACGCTCGATGGCGTTTGCTCGGCAGCAAGTATATCCACAAAAGCTTCACTGAAACTACTAAAATGATAGGTGTTTTTGATGTGCTTATTTAACGACGCCGAATTAAATTGCGTTAACACATAGATCCGGTGGATACCCGAATGCAGGCAGTTTGAAATTGGTATATCAACCAAACGGTATTTACCGGCGATAGGTACGGCCGGTTTTGAGCGGGTTGCAGTCAACGGCGACAACCGGCTCCCCTGGCCACCGCCAAGTACAATGCAAATTACTTTTGATGTCATATTGTTGGATTTAAGCTTTTGTATAATTCATAATATTCTTTTGCTGAACGGTCCCATGAAAAATCAAGGGCCATCATTAATTTTTGTAAAAACTGGAGGTGCTTCGTGTTCTGAAACAGGTTTAAGGCGCGGGTAACCGACGCGCAAATATCCTCAACGTTAGCGTTATTGAACCTGATACCGTAGCCCCCCTCATCGCCGAAGTCTATCACCGAATCTCTTAAACCGCCGGTGCTCCTTACTATTGGTAATGTGCCATAACGCAAAGCATACAATTGGTTAAGGCCGCAGGGTTCAACACGCGAAGGCATTAACAAAAAATCGGATCCGGCATAGATCAGGTGTGCTAAAGATTCGTCATAACCAATAAAAACGTTGCATTGTTCCGAATAAAAGTCCCTCAGTTCCAGTAATTCCTGTTCTGTTTCTTTTTCACCGGCCCCTAATATTAAAAAATTAAACTGACCGGGGTGTTCATTAAAGCTTTCCTCCATGGCGGCAGCCAGTAAATCTGCCCCTTTTTCCAATACCAAACGGCCAATGAACGAGATCAGGGGCTTGTCGGGCGAAAACCCGAACCTGGCGCACAAAGCTTCCTTGTCGGCCAGCTTCCCTTTTGCTATCTGTTTTATCGAAAATTTATGAGGGATCATCGGGTCCTTTTTAGGGTCCCATATCTCTGTATCAATGCCATTTATAATCCCAACGCCCTTTGCCCTTTCCATGTAAAACAAATATTCCAGCCCGTTTGAACTGATGGAAAGCTCCGTTAAATAACTTGGTGATACTGTGGTATAACGCCAGCAGCATTTTACAGCGGAAGCCAGCGGGTTTATCGTTCCACCCCAATCTAGCAAACCGGTTTTTGTAAGATCGATCTCCGGCAGATACGATAGTTTATCCCAGCCAAAAGAACCATGGTACTGCCCGTTATGGATGGTAAGCACAGTAGGTATATGCGCAAGCCTTGTATATAATTTGGAATGGTACAATAAAAACGGCACCAGACCCGAATGATGGTCATGACAGTGGATCAGGTCAGGCGATTGCTGCGAGTAGCTGATCCAGTCTAAAAAAGCGATCTGGAAAGCAATGAACTGTTCCGTTTCATCCGGGTATTGGTAAACTTCCTCACGGTCAATTAAACCGGGGATCTTAACCAGGTAAAGTTCAAAGCCAAGTTTGTCAGTTTTTTCCTTCAGGATCTCAAAATAAAGGCGGCGCGTACCAAGCAAAGTGGAAGCCTGGAAAACGATATCAAATTCGTTTTCCTGTACAAATTTACGGTTATAGTAAGGCATTACCACGGCAGCCTGCAAACCAGCCAAATTTTGATATTTTGGCAGTGCACCAACAACATCAGCCAGCCCGCCAACTTTTGCAACAGGATAACATTCGGCACTCAGGTGAAATATTCTCATTTGTAGTAGATAATTGGCTCAATTTAAGCAAAGAATTGCTCAAATAAACAACTAACCGACCATAATAAGTTAAAAAAAATAATTTTTGTTATTTGTTCAGTAGCCGGGGCTGTTCATTTGCAGAATGCAATTTTATGAGTGCTTTTTTTGAAATATCACTATTAAACTGCACTTATCAGCGCCTAAGATTATCGAAATGTTAATTGAGGGAAAAGATTTTGGTGGATTATTGCACAATAAAGCTCATTTAAGATGCAAATCATTAGCGGGAACAGTATTACCAGCGCCTGCCTGTTTTAGTGGAACAAGGCTTAGGGAAACTAAAATATTATACTGCAGGATAATATAGCCGATCTGAGTTCTCCAATTGCCTCATAAGTTTGTTCATAAACCCCTGCCGGATTTAGCGTAAGAAGGGTGGTGTTTTTATTTTCAGGATCGATCATAAAGTATTCTTTTACGCCTGCTTTTTCGTAAAGGGCTCTTTTGCGTTTAGTGTCATAACTGCGGTTGGTAGAAATAATTTCAATGATCAACGCAGGTTTGCCATGTACCCCATTCTTTTTTATAATCTGCTCATCTTCATTTAATACTACAAAAAGGTCCGGCTGAACAACGGATTGCTCCGGATCAAAATACACATCAAAAGGCGCGCTAAGCAATGTGCCAGTTTGTTGAGCCTCCAGAAACTGGAATAATAAAGCAGATAGCTTTATCAATATTAACTGATGCTCCCTTGACGGCGATGGCGACATAGTCATTTTGTTGAAAATAACTTCGCAACCTGTAATTTCGGGAAGTCTGTTATAAAGCTCCATTACTGTTGGAGATGACCCCGAAATAGGAACATTAAATTTATACTGATAACTCATAACTACTTTTTATAGGGACAGGTTATAAATGTAAACTAATCAACTTAATCCAACCAAATCAACCACAATCACTTAAAAAAACGGTGCAATCCCAACTAATGCGCTTCCAGCCAATTAACCCCGCTGCCAATCTCCACCATAATGGGCACCGTGGTTTTTATTGCGTTTTTCATGTTCTCCAAAATAATGGGCTTCACTATTTCCACTTCGTGGTGGGGCACGTCAAACACCAGCTCATCATGCACCTGCATCGTCATACGGGCATCAAGATTGAGTGCTTTAAACTCCCGGTGGATGTTGATCATGGCTATTTTTATCATGTCTGCAGCCGAGCCTTGTATAGGGGCGTTGATGGCATTTCGCTCGGCAAAACCGCGTACCGTTGCATTGGCCGAATTGATATCCCGCAAATACCTGCGCCTGCCCATTAAGGTGCACACATAGCCGTTTTCGCGGGCGAAGTTCATGGTATCGCTCATATACTGTTTGATACCGGGGTATTGGGCAAAATAGTTGTCAATAATATCAGCCGCTTCCTTACGGGGAATCCCCAAACTTTGTGATAGACCAAAAGCCGATTGTCCGTATATAATCCCAAAATTTACCGCTTTGGCATTGCGTCGCTGGGTGCTGGTTACTTCTTCTAAACTGATGCCGTAAACATTGGCGGCGGTTGCTGTATGAATGTCGAGGTTCTTAACAAAGGCATCCATCATGTTTGCGTCCTTGCTGATCTCGGCAATGATGCGCAACTCTATCTGCGAATAATCCGCAGATACCAGGGTATGACCGCTATCACGCGGAATAAATGCCTTCCTCACTTCCCTGCCGCGTTCGGTGCGGATAGGGATATTTTGCAGGTTGGGGTTATTGGAGCTTAAACGCCCGGTTGCAGCTACTGCCTGGTTATAGGAAGTATGCACCCGACCTGTTTTGCGGTTTACCATCAGCGGCAAAGCATCAACGTAAGTTGATTTTAGCTTTTGCAACTGGCGGAAATCCAGGATATCTCTTACAATATCGCTTTTGGCAGCCAGCGCCAATAAAACATCTTCGCCGGTTTGGTATTGGCCGGTTTTTGTTTTTTTTGCTTTCGGATCGAGCATTAGTTTTTCAAACAATACCTCCCCGAGCTGTTTTGGCGACGCGATATTGAACCTCACCCCTGCTTTTTCATAAACTGTTTTTTCGAGTTTGCCGATGTCCGTTTCCAATACTTTCGAAAACTCTTTCAACGTTTCATGATCAATCAGCACACCTTCGTACTCCATATCAGCCAGCACATAGATCAATGGGTTCTCAATTTCGTGGATCAGTTTTTCGCTTTCAACTTCTTTTATTTTTGGTTCAAAAACGGTTTTTAACTGCAGGGTGATGTCGGCATCTTCGGCGGCGTATTCTTTTATTTTTTCTATCTCCACGTCGCGCATACTGCCCTGGTTTTTTCCTTTTGCGCCGATAAGTTCGGTAATGGATACCGGCTTATAACCCAGGTAATTTTCCGAAAGCACATCCATACCGTGGCGTGTGTCCGGGTCAATCACATAATGGGCCATCATGGTATCAAACAGGTCGCCTTTTACCTCAACGCCATACCATTTCAGTATTAAAACATCAAACTTAATATTCTGCCCGATTTTACCGATGGCCGCATTTTCCAATACAGGCTTAAATTCATTTACAATATTTTGGGTTGCATTTTGGTCGGCAGGGACAGGAATATACCATGCTTCACCGGGTTTTACTGCGAAGGATAACCCAACCAATTCGCAATCGTTGGCATCAGTCCCGGTTGTTTCAGTATCAAAACAAAAGCTTTTTTGCTGTTCAAGTATTGCGATCAGTTCCTTCCGTTTTTCAGGCGTATCCGCCAAATGATAAGTATGCGGAACTGTATTTATGTTTTTTGAAGGCGTTGTAAATTCCGGTTCGGCAATATCTTCAACTTCAACGGTCATGGTGGTGCGCCCGCTTGCTACAGGACTGCCAAATAAATCGGTCTGAATGCCAACCGACCTCGTTTCGGTAATACTGAAATCATCGCCAAAAACACGTTTTCCCAAAGTGCGGAACTCCAGTTCAGCAAATAATGGTTCCAGCAGGTCACGGCTTGGGTTGCTTAGGGCTAAACCTTCTTCATCCAGTTCAACAGGGACATTCAGCAAGATAGTGGCCAGTTTTTTGGATAATAAACCCTGCTCTGCAAATTGCTCCACATTTTCACGCTGCTTGCCTTTTAACTCATGACTATGGTTAATGATCTCTTCAACAGATCCGTATTGTTTTATCAGCAGTTTAGCAGTTTTTTCACCGATACCAGGTATTCCGGGGATATTATCCACTGCATCGCCCCATAAACCTAAAATATCAATTACCTGTTCAACACGTTCCACTTCCCATTTCTCCAAAATCTCCTTCACGCCCAGGATCTCCATATCATTGCCCTGGCGACCGGGTTTATAAATGAAAATATTTTCGGATACCAGCTGTCCGAAATCTTTATCCGGCGTCATGCAATACACCTGGTAGCCTTTCTTTTCGGCTTTTTTGGCAAGGGTGCCTATGATATCGTCAGCCTCATAACCATCCGAAGTAATAACGGGAATGTTAAAACCGAGGATCAATTTAAAGATATAGGGTAAAGCCGCCGACAGGTCTTCGGGCATACTTTCGCGATGGGCCTTGTATTCGGCGAAATCCGTATGGCGCTCTGTGGGGGCCTGGGTATCAAACACTACGGCAATATGCGTTGGTTTTTCTTTTTTCAATACATCAAGCAGCGTATTGGTAAAAACCATAATTGCCGAAGTATTTAAACCACCCGAAGTGAACCGCGGGGTTTTACTTAAGGCAAAATGCGCCCTGTAAATAAGGGCCATGCCGTCCAGAAGAAATAATTTTTTCATTGTTTTTTGATTTCACCGATTTGAAAATGATTTCACCGATTACTCATTTGTGATTTCACCGATTGAGGATTGATTTCACAGATAATGGCAGCTTTATTTCAAATACTATGCTTTCAAAAATACAATTTATGTTGGTCACTAAACTAATCAGTGGCTTCCTTTTTAAAAATCAGTGTAATCTCCAATAAAAATCAGTGTAATCTCCAATAAAAATCAGTGAAATCATCTCATAAAAATCGGTGAAATCAGTCCCAAAATCGGTGTAATCCTTATTTAAAGCTACAATCAGGCAGATGATCATTCACCATACCTGTGGCCTGCATGTGGGCGTAACAAATGGTAGTGCCAAAAAACTTGAAGCCCCGCTTTTTCATGTCCTTGCTGATAGCATCGGATATTGGGGTACTCGCTGGGGTGCTGCCTGAACAGTTAATAATTGGCTGCCCATCAGGCATAAAGCTGTACAAATACTTATCAAATGAGCCAAACTCTTTTTGTACCTCAATAAAAAGCTTTGCATTGTTAATAGCCGCCAGCACTTTTAAACGGTTGCGGATAATGCCTGCATCATTTAACAGGCGCTCCACATCTTCATCGGTAAACAGGGCTACTTTTTCAACGTCAAAATCAGCAAAAGCTTTCCGGTAACCTTCGCGGCGGCGCAATATAGTGATCCAGCTTAAACCCGCCTGCGCCGATTCAAGCACCAGAAATTCAAAAAGTTTTTTATCGTCGTGGGTTTCTTTGCCCCATTCTTCATCGTGGTATTTGAGGTAAAGTTCATCTGTACCTGGCCAGGCGCAGCGTTTTATTTCTTGAGTTTGCATTGTGTGATCTTAAAATGCTAAATTAAAAATTAATACCTGCAAACTGCCAACTATTAACTGCCAGCTGAACAAAGTTCATCCCAATATTCTACCGCCCTTCTGTAATGCGGAATCACAATAGAACCACCCACCAAATTAGCGATCATAAACACCTCATTCAACTCGTCATGGTTAACGCCTGCTTCATGGCATTTGCCCAAGTGATATTTAATGCAATCATCGCAGCGCAAAACCATGGAAGCTACCAGGCCAAGCATTTCCTTGGTTTTTACATCCAGCGCACCATCGGCGTAAGTAGTTGTATCCAAAGCAAAAAAACGCTTGATATTGGTGTTGGCTGTTTCCATAATCCTGTCGTTCATTTTGGTACGATAGGATTCAAAATCTTCTATTAGTGACATGTGTTAATTATTAATTGAATGATTTATTGAATTAGTGATTGACCAAATTTATATTTAATATTGAATGACCAAAAGTAACGTAATCTACTTAATCAACTAAAAAATCATGGAAAGCTTATCCCCTAATATTTTTGTTGACAACATGAATGAAACCATTGACTTTTACAGATCGATTGGGTTTCAAACAGTAATGACCGTACCCGAAACCGGCAATGAATTTGTTTGGGCCATGATGGTAAACGGCGAGGTCACTTTTATGTTTCAAACCTTTGCCAGTCTGGGCGAAGAACTCCCGAATATCAACCGCCGGAATGGCGGTTCGCTGTTGTTTTATATTAAACTGAAAAAGATCAGGGAGTTTTTTGAACTGATAAAAGATAAGGTAACTGTTCTGAAAGGGCTTGAAACTACTTTCTACGGAGCAACTGAGTTCTCTATCCTTGATAACAACAACTATGTGCTAACCTTTGCCGAGGACGAACAATGATTGAGTTTATCCGTGCCGACCATATTCATATTTGCGTACCTCCTGAAAGATTGGAAGAGGCCAGAAAATTTTATAACAAAATTATTGGACTGCAACTCATCGACAGGCCCGACAAAATTTTTGGCAATGCGGGTTATTGGTTCAATATTGGTAATATCCAATTGCATATTGGCGTTGAACCGGCGCTTGCACGGTCAATCAGGCATACTGCTTTCGAGGTTGCCGATATTGACGAAGCGAGGGCAATACTGGTAAAACATCAAATTGAAATTATGGAGGAGCCTGTAATCCCCGGGCGCACCCGTTTTGCTTTTATCGATCCCTTTGGCAACCGGATGGAATTGCTGCAGCGGACAGATAAATAGAATTATATTTTTTTAATTTAAAATCGTAATTTAGTTACCCGCTAATAACCATCTAAAATCATAAAATATGAAGTTCATTTCTCCTAAAAACCACGGAATTATTGACCTGCTATTTGTTGTATTCTTGTTTACAGCGCCGGCCTATTTTGGTTTTACCGGTATACTTGCTACCTTCACTTATTCGCTCGCAGGGGTACATTTGCTGCTTACTTTGCTAACTAACTATGCTGTGGGGCCTATAAAGTTAATCCCATTACCCATACACGGCACCATTGAATTTGTTGTTGGGATTGCCCTTATTGTAGTCGCTTATACGCTATTTAACAATAATGCTGATGGAAAACTATTCTACGTAATTTTCGGAACGGTGATTCTTTTAACGTGGCTGGTAACGGATTATAAAGGAATATTTCATCAGCAGGCTGAGGAAAGGACATTATAATTCTCAAATCTCAAGCTCAACAGCCGGATCCCAAAACAGGTTTTTAAAATCCTGTACCTGGTCATCAATAACTATAACCCCTTCGCTTTCTAATAATTGCTCCATCAGGTTGCCGCCGAAGTGAAATTTCGCCGTTAATAAACCCTGCCTGTTTACCACCCTGTGTGCCGGGACCGGCGGCATTGCCTTGCCGGATGCCTGCATAGCATAACCCACCATTCGGGATGAGCCTTTGGTGCCCAGGTAAGCCGCAATTGCTCCATAGGAAGTCACCCTGCCCGGCGGGATCAGCCGCGCAACTTCATAAACTCTTTCAAAAAAGTTGTCGTCTTTCATCACTGTTTTTATTTAAACCCATATTGCCTCACCCCGGCCCTCTCCAAAGGAGAGGGAGAAAAAAAATCTTCCTTAGCCCTCTCCTTTGGAGAGGGTTGGGTGAGGCCTAACTTACTCAAATGAGAACTTAAGGTAGTTAATGTTCTTATTTTCTTTCAGGTATTTTTTTTCGTAATAGGTTTTTATTGAAAGTACTTCATCCGCGTGCTCCAAATGGTAAAGATCTTCAGTTTTTACATGGAGATTGAGCGAATGCTCTCCAATTTTTTCAGCGGTATAAGCGTGTAGCCCGTCGTTATCAGTTTTTAAATTGACAAAGCCGCCCGGTTTTAAAAGCAGTTTATATTTAGCCAGGAAACGGGGCGAAGTAAGTCTTTTCTTTTCACGGCTTACCTGGGGCTGCGGGTCGGGGAAGGTTATCCAGATCTCATCCACCTCGCCATCTGCAAAATAATCCAATAGGGTTTCAATTTGGATGCGCAAAAAACCAACGTTGTTCACCCCGTCTTCCAACGCGGTTTTGGCGCCCCGCCAGATCCGGTTTCCTTTATAATCAATCCCAATAAAATTTTTGTCAGGAAATAGTCTTGCCAGGTTAACAGTGTATTCGCCTTTACCACAGGCAAGTTCCAATACTACTGGATTATTGTTTTTAAAAAAGCCTGTATTCCATTGACCCTTAAACGGCTGGCCTGCATCCAATTGTAAAACGTTACTGAACGTGCTTACTTCGGCGAAGCGTTTTAATTTATCTTTTCCCACTTAAAAAATTTAAAGCGCAAAAATAGGGTTTTTCCTGTTACCTCTTATCCGGCCGAAATTTAGGCGCACCTTTCCGGTAAATCCCTTTTTTTTACCATCCGGATGCCTGAAATATCAAAACACAAAACAATAAAATAGATAAAGCCTATCGGGCGGCTGATTTGTAACAAATATATGAAGATGTACCCTTAGTGTATTGGATATACGAATGTTTAATAACTTAGTACAAACTATTAATTTTAACCAGCATGAAGAGACTTTTACTTTTTTGTTGTGCCTTATTTTGCGCCCTGCTCAGCCAGGCGCAGGAAACATTCCCGGTCAACGGGCCCTGGGATGTCCGTCCGGGCCAATATGCTTTTATCAATGCCAATATTGTGGTCAATGCCGATCAAACCATTGCCAACGGCACGCTATTGGTTAAGGACCGGGTAATTGAGGGCGCGGGGGCCGGAATCGCTGTCCCCAAAGGCTATGTCACAATCGATTTGAAGGGTAAATATATTTACCCTGGATTGATTGACGCCTATACCACCTACGGTATGCCCGAAGCACCGCGCCAGGCTTTTGCCCAGGGCGGAGGGTTTGGCCGGGCCGCAGTTTATACCTCTACAAAACCAGGCGCTTATGGCTGGAACGAGGCTATAAAACCCGAAATGAATGCGAAAGCTGTATTCCATGCCGATGCCACAAAAGCCGAAGATTATAAAAAGAACGGCTTTGGCGCTGTGCAGTCATTAATACATGATGGTATTGCCCGCGGTACATCTGTAGTGGTTACCTTGGGTGATGAGCGCGATAACGAAGTGATGTTAAACGACCAGGCTGCTGCCAATTACTCTTTCAGTAAGGGTACAGCGGCAACCAATTACCCCTCGTCCTTAATGGGTTCGATCTCTTTACTGCGTCAAACTTATTATGATGCCCAATGGTATAAAAATCAAAAAGAAGAGTACAATATTTCATTGGATGAATTCAACCGTACCCAGGCTATCCCACAAATTTTTGAGGTTAATGATCAACTGGGGGTTTTGCGTGCCAACAAGATCGCAAAGGAGTTTGGCAAACAATATATTTTTAAAACAGATGGAGACGAATATCGCCGCATCGACGCCATGAAAGCTACGGGCAGCAGCTTTATTATTCCCTTAACTTTCCCCGAGCCGTTTGACGTGGAAGATCCGCTGGATGCACGCAACATATCTTATACCCAACTAAAAGACTGGGAGCTGGCGCCAACCAACCCGGCCGTTTTGGAAAAAGCAGGCATAAAGTTCGCCATAACCTCATTCGGACTACAAAAACCGGCTGATTTTTGGACCAACCTGCGTACCGCCATCGATAACGGGCTTAGCGAGAAACAAGCGTTGAATTCCTTGACAACTATTCCCGCCGAAATGCTGGGTGTAGCAGATAAAGTCGGCACACTTGAAAAAGGCAAAATGGCCAATTTTATCATCACGTCGGATGATTTGTTTAAGAAAGAAAATATAATTTATGAAAACTGGGTGGAAGGCCGCCAATATATGGTTACGCGTTTGGAAGTTACCGACTTGCGCGGCAACTATAATTTAGCAAGCGATGCGTTATCAAATGTGGTACTTAAAATTGGCGGAACACCCGGCGCTTATGATGTAAATATAGAACGAAACGATGCCGACAGCGCCCGTACTAAGGGAACAATTACCCGCAGCGGCGATATGGTAAGTATCTATTTCGATCTTAAAAATAAGCCTGCCGGCAATATCCGCTTAACGGGTTATATCACAAAAACAGCGCCCCTGACTTTTAACGGAAACGGCGTGTTGCCGGATGGCACTGATATAAAGTGGACGGCCACCTACACAAGTGCCGCAGCAGCACAGCCTGCACGTAAGGAAACGCCTCAGCAAGCCATAAACGTTGGCCCTGTCGTATATCCATTTGCTGCCTATGGCAATACCGACTTACCTAAGGCTGAAAGTGTTTTATTCAAAAATGCCACGGTATGGACCAACGAAAAAGACGGCATCTTAAAAAACACCGATGTTTTAATTGAGAACGGTAAGATAAAAGCAATCGGTAAAAACCTTTCATCGCCCAATGCCAAAGTAATTGATGCCACCGGTAAGCATATTTCACCGGGTATTGTTGATGAGCACTCGCACATCGCCATCTCAAACGGCATAAATGAAGGCACACAAGCTGTTACCGCCGAAGTTAGGATTGGCGATATCCTTAACTCCGAAGATATAAGCCTGTACAGGCAGCTGGCAGGCGGGGTTACCTCCTCCCATATCCTTCATGGTTCGGCCAACCCGATTGGCGGCCAAACCCAATTGATCAAACACCGTTGGGGTGTATTGCCTGATGAAATGAAATTTGAAGGCGCCGATGGCTTTATCAAATTCGCCCTTGGCGAAAATGTTAAGGGAAGCAATAATGGCCCTATTACAGGTGCCGCCCGCTATCCGCAAACCCGCATGGGTGTTGAAGAAGTGTACATTGACGAATTTACCCGTGCCAAAGAATACAAGGCCGCAAGGGCTGTAAAAGGCAGCAATGTACGCCGCGACCTCGAACTCGATGCCATTGTGGAGATATTGGATAACAAGCGTTTTATTACCTGCCACTCCTATGTACAATCGGAATTAACGATGCTGATGCATGCTGCAGATTCAATGGGTTTTAAGATCAATACCTTTACTCACATTTTGGAGGGCTATAAAGTAGCCGATAAAATGAAGGCTCATGGCATTAGCGGTTCTACTTTCTCCGACTGGTGGGCCTACAAAATGGAAGTTGCCGAGGCCATCCCTTACAATGGCACCCTGATGCACGATGAGGGAATAAATGTTGCCTTTAACTCCGACGACGATGAAATGGCCCGCCGCCTGAACCAGGAAGCAGGCAAAGCGGTGGCCTATGGCCAGATGAGTGAAGAAGAGGCCTTAAAACTGGTAACCCTGAACCCGGCAAAAATGCTGCATGTGGACAATAGGGTGGGCAGTTTAAAACCGGGCAAAGATGCTGACCTGGTTTTATGGTCGGCTGATCCATTGTCAATATACGCAGTTGCTGAAAAAACATACGTTGACGGGATCCCTTATTGGGATATTGAAAAAGATGCAGCCAATCAGAAGGCCCTGAAGGCTGATGAGGCCCGGATCATTCAGAAAATGGTGGCCGCGAAAAACAAAGGCGCTGTTACCCAAAGGCCGGCAGGACGTCGTCCGCGGGTGACGGAAGAAACGGATGATGACGGCTTCTTAAAAGATGACGGCGATGGCGCAGGACAAACCAAATCATCAACTAATCAAAGCAATCAATAATCCTTAACTATTAGCAAGATGAAAAAGACATTCTTAATTTTTGGAGGATTACTGCTAAGCACATTCCTCACATACGGGCAGGCTAATATCTCGCCGGCCCCGGCGCAATCAAAACCCGTGGTTATTATCGGCGGCACTATCCATGTGGGTAACGGGCAGGTAATAAACAATGGTTACGTAGCTTTCGATAAAGGTAAAATAACCGCAATTGGCGAAGGCGCGGCGCCAAATACCGCCGGCGCCAATGTTATTGATGCAACAGGGAAACAGGTTTACCCGGGTTTTATTTGCCCCATCACAACACTTGGCATGGTTGAAATTGAAGAGGGAGCAAGAGGCACTGTTGATGAATCAGAAACCGGCGACCTTAACCCTAATGCACGGTCAATTATAGCCTATAACACTGATTCGAAAGTTATACCTACGGTACGCTCAAACGGCATTTTGCTTGCACAGCCAACGCCAACAGGCGGAGTGATCTCAGGCATGTCGTCAGTAGTGCAGCTGGATGCATGGAATTGGGAAGACGCAGCCTATAAAACCGATATTGGTATCCATTTAACCTGGCCGGTGGCCAGGGCACAGGGCCGCCGCAGGGCCGCACCGGCACCCGGGGCTTCGCAGGAAACCCCGGCTGAAAAAGCACAAAAAGAAATTGATGCCATTAACAGCCTGTTTTCCCAGGCAAAAGCATACGCCGAAATTGCAAAACCAGAAGTAAAAAACATCCGTCTGGAAGCAATGAAGGGCCTGTTCGACGGTTCCAAAAAATTGTTTGTAAATGCCGATGGTGCGAAAGAGATTGTTCAGGCAGTGGGCTTTGGCAAAAAGTTTGGCCTTTCAATAGTGATCGTTGGCGGGAACGAATCGTACCTGGTGACCGATGTATTGAAAGACAGCAACGTACCTGTAATTTTGAAAGAAACCCAAAGGTTACCCGACCGCGATGAAGACGACGTCTACCTGCCCTACAAACTGCCAAAAATACTTCAGGATGCGGGGGTATTGTATGGCTTAACCGGCATTGGTTTCTGGCGGCAGCGTAACCTGCCTTTTGAGGCTGGTGAAGCTGTAGGCTATGGATTAACCAAAGAACAGGCTTTAAGCATGATCACCATAAATAACGCTAAAATTTTAGGGATCGATAAAACCACCGGGACGCTGGAGGTTGGGAAAGATGCCAATTTATTCGTTTCCGCAGGTGATGCGCTTGATATGATCACCATCAATGTGCAAACTGCATATATCCAGGGCCGTAACATCAGTCTTGATAACCTGCACAAACAACTCTACCGTAAGTTCGCAGCCAAATATGGCGTAAAAGCGAATTTATAGTAATTGTTTACGGCTCCTGAAAATAGCGATGGGTTTTAGCCCCCGTCGCTATTTTTATTTACTGCCAATTGGGGCATTAATTCCAATGGGGCTTTGCACCCGCACATAAAAAGGCATAGCCAAACCGGATTTAACCGCAATAATTCTGTTATTACGAGGGGCTAAAGGCGTTTTGCTTCTCGTAATTTTTAACGTTTTTCCGTGTTTTTTCCAAAAAAGATTGTGTTTAACCCCTTTGCCGTGATGCTGTAGAAACACTATACAGAATTTTCACACAAAATTTCGGCTTAGCTCTTTTACTCTCCCTCCAGGTTATACTGTTTTTTCACATAATTCAGCAGGTCCACAGCATCTTCTTTCAGTTGCCTGTTGTCTCTTTTCAATTCCCATGTATTGACCCTTACCAGTACCATATCCGTAGCCAATTGCGTAAGATCGTTTTGGGTTAAGTTACGCATTTCGGTTCCGGGGCCGGCAGCGGAGTTGAAAATAGCATACAGGTTTGCCGGTGTAAAATGGAAACGTAAAAACGGGTCGAGAAAGCTGCGCTGATACTGCAGGGTAACATCCTGAACGGTCCGCAGCAGTTCAATATCACTTTCGTATTTAGCAATATAGGCAATTATTTTCGAGTTAGATAGCTGCTTCAGGTGCAATTCATTTTTTATGGCGCCAATGGCGCCGCCCGAAGGGTGAAACGGCCAGAAATCGTGTGAAGCTTTAACCAAAAGCTGGATCTTTTTAGTGTTCACTTTTGCAAAAGGCTGTTGTAAAAGGTAAAACAGACTGTCGTTAGTCGTTAATATCAAACTATCAGCCGCGTATATTTGGTTCAACTTTGTGGTATCGGCCTTTAGGTCCTGCACCAGTTGAGATGTCAGCTGCCTTACCTGTTCACGATTTCCGAGATCTTCCCTGATATTTTCGGCTATAAAGCCCATCATTACGGCAATAAATATCATAAAGCCTTCCAGCAGGTATTCTTTCCAGGGTTTTGGCTTATGGTCCAGTTGGGGATGGTGATGTACTTCCATTTCTTCAGTTTGCAGTTTTGAGTTGGCAGCTGGCGGGGTTTCAATTTCAGATACGGAATTTTCGGCGCCCAATTGATTTGGGGTGGGAACCGAAACTACTTTTGGCTTTCGCTTTTTTGCTTTCTGCCCGTTTTCCGGCTTCGCGGCAGTAACCATACCCGGCTTTAACTTTTTCTCCGGCGGCGGACTGCCTGTTTCAGTTTTTGCCCTTGTTTTATTTGTGTTTTTCCGGTTGTTTACGCTCATAAACCATCAAAGCTAATATTTTAGAAAAGACCGTTCGTAAAGTATTGGTAAAAAACTCTTTTCATTGGCAATATTAATTAAAAGGTTCATTAAAGGCATGGGGCAATATTACTGTCCTCTCAAACATTTTTATCCCCAACCGGGTGCCTCGAAAATATCATCCAAAACAAAACGGCAAAAACAACATAAACCACGCCCAATAGCCACACTTCGAAAGGGAGTGTATGGTTATTCATCAGCGCTTTCACCAGGTAAACGGCAACCATAAAAAAATGGGTGAAATTCGCCAGGGCTACAGGCCGGTTGTAAATGCCGCCGATAATACTCCCTTTTGCCATCCAGTTGAGCATGGCAAATGAAAAATACAGGGCACCCAATATTTGAAGAAGCAGCAGCAGTGCCTTTGAAGTGCCAAGGCCTGTTAAACCGGCTATTTCTGCTGGAAGGAAAGTGAGGCCAACCCCTATTAAAGCAAGAAATATGGCGCTCAGGGTCATAATTATTTTTGTATTCATATTATTGTGATCGATTTTTTACTGAAGGCTAAGATAGTTTGTTTTTTTATAATTCTCTTTCCGGCCCTCGCAGATATCAGGAACCAGCAATTGGCTATATTTTTAATGATAAGGTTTTCCCGACGGCTGCCGGTTATTTCTATTGGAAAACATCATTCCGGGCATGCAATCACTGCATGTCGCAAAAAAAATAATTTTTTTTTGCAAAGAAAAACGCAACATTATAAATGTCAGTTTACGTATAAGGGTTTCCGTGTATTAACAGATAGAAAACCTAATTGATTTTGTCCGTTAATCGAATTATAAAAAACGGCAAAAATTTCCCCCTGATTAAAACGTTAATTATCCTAATACATTAGCGTTAGCCATGTCTCTAAAACTTTTTCAGAGGATGGATGTTAAGCAAAAAACATTGTCAAATTTATTAATCATTACCTATGAGTTTACATAAAGGAGAAACCAAGCCGAAGCTGATTTTGATCATTGAAGATAACGAGGACATTTTACAGGTAATGGAAACTGTGCTTACTTATAACGAATTTGAAGTAACCGGCATAGACGGAACAGAGGATATATTTGAAACTATTGATCAATATAAACCTGATTTAATTATCACCGATTACTTATTGACCGGTTTAAACGGGGGTAAAATTTGCCAGCTTGTTAAAAGCAATAAAGACACCTGTCATTTGCCTGTGATGCTAATTTCAGCCTACCCGGAATTGGCCACCGCATTCGGAAATTTTGGCTTCGACGCCTTTATTAATAAACCATTTGACATTGGTGAACTATTGGAAAAGATAGACAAACTGCTGGAAAAGTCAGTATAGAATTTATTACCCTTAGTCCATCCACCTGATAAAAGACGCTCTAAACCTTAATACTTCAAACCCCTCAATAAGCCAAAATAAGCCGGTTTCCTCTTATAATTAGCATCAAAAGGCAAAGGCCAATCAAGCCGGTGAAGGAAAGCGGTGATCCAGCTGTCAGCATCGCTAAACTCCCAGGTGGTTATACCATACTGTTGCGAGGCCGGCACCGAGGCACGGTAAGTTTCGGCAATAAACTGGTACATCGAAGCCTGGTTTAGCTGCAAAGCAGTAGCAAAAACAATATTAGGGTCGTTGCCCGGATTTACTGAAATATCAAGTTCAGATATATGTACTTTTAAACCTGTTGCAGCAAGTCTTTTTAAGGCGGAGGTGATGCCGGCGGTATCAACATTAATATCAATGTGCATTTGCATGCCAACGCCGGAGATTGGCATGCCCCTGTTTTTCAAATTAGTTACCAGGGCTATAAGCGAATCAAGTTTTACACCTCCCCATTCCTGGCCATAATCGTTATAAAACAAAAGCGCATTTGGGTCGGCCTCATGAGCGTATTGAAAAGCACGCGCAATATAATCAGGGCCGAGGTGCTGCCGCCAAATACTGCCGGTGCCGTCACCGGGGTTTACATCCGTATTTCGTAATGCGCCGTTATCATCCCTGATAGCTTCGTTTACTACGTCCCAGGAAGCTACTTGCCCTTTGTAATGGGCAGCTTCGCTCTCGATATGCGTTTTAAATAAGTTTTCCCAGGCTGATGAATCGCCCTGGAAATTCAACACCCAATCGGGCAAGGCCTGATGCCATATTAAATTATGGGCATGAAAGCGCAAATGGTGTTGTGCAGCAAATGCAGTAAGATAATCGCCATCGGCATAATTATAAACACCCTGCTGCGGCTCAATCCAGTTCAGTTTTAACTCATAATCGGGGGTTACGCTGTTATATTCCGTTAACAATACGCCTGCGTACAAAACTTTATTTTTCAGGTTTGGCGAGTTAATTGCCGCACCCATCGGGAAGGGCGCCGTTGCCTGCAATGTGGCTGTAACAGGCGCAGGGTTTGATTTCTTTTTGCAAGCGCCAACCACGAATATCCCGAAGATAAATAAAAGGCAAATAAAGTTTCTTAACTGTGCAGCCATAGGAGCGTAGTATTGCTAATGTGCTTAAAGATAGAATTTTTTGTCGTTTTTTTTTGGTGGATCTATAAACCACAAAATACTAGATGAAAAGGCATGAATGCCGGTTGGGTATTTTTGAAGGGAAAGGCTCGCTGTTAGGATGCTATAAACAACAGTTTTTTTTAAACCCTTAAAAGTAGCCGCCGCCCTTATTCATTTTAAAACAATCCGTAGGGGATTCTGACTTATCATTTAAGCTTTATTCCTGTTTAAACGCAGCTTGTTTGCGATATAGATGGATCACGGCGAATATTGCTGCTGCAAAGGCCAAAACAATTACCCAGTTATCAAGAGGACATGTGGCATCAGGGTCGGTCCCTCCGCAGGGTTCGCCGGGTTGGGCATAAAGCGCAACAACATTGAGCATTAGCAACAGCAATGCTCCGCAAAATATTTTAATTCGCATAGACCTATATATTTGTACCTACAATTTTACAAATTTACTTTTTCCTACCACACTTTTATCATTATTATTAACTACTTCTACTATATAGGTTCCGGGCGTTAAGTTGCTTAAATTATCTTGCCATGAAGGCTGTGAAGACTTTACAGATTTGACTATCACGCCGTTTGCCGACATGATCTTTATATCATAAGATGGGTTTAATGTGTTTGGCAGAACGGCTGTATTTTGAATAACAGATAAATTGATGGGGCCAACGGTAGGGTTAGGATATAGTGCGATCGCATTATTAGCAACTGTGTTATTGCTTAAATCCCCATACATAAGCGTTACTACTTTTGAATAACTAACAGAGCCATTCAAATCGACTATTTTTAAGCGGTATTCATTCGCAGTCGCTTTCGGAGCCGGATCTAAAAAGTTGTATGTGCCGAGAGCGTTTGAAGTAAAGCCACCTAACTCGTTAAAAGTCACGCCGCCGTCGGCACTCCTTTCAACGGTAAAATTAGTATATGTCTGTTCATTTTCGGTTTTCCAGACAACCTGTGCGCCGTCGGATGCCCTGGAGGCAGCAAACGCTAACAGATGAAATCCCAATGCCGGGTCCTGGCGTATAACCAGGCTAAAGCGGTTTCCACCAAAACTATTTGTATCACTTGTAGAAACATTGAACTTATAAGATAAATTATGCCTGAAGTCTATCGAGTCTTTGTTATAGGCATCCTTCAGCCATACCTGAAATAATTGGGGCACATTTATCACCTCAGTCATATTTAATTTGTATTGACCATTAGCTGTGGCAATTACGTTTAATTTAACCGTAGTTGGATTCTGTTTTGGGTATGGAATAGTATTAATTGCCAGTTTAACATTGTCGGCAGACATGCTTGATAAATTTACTTCTCCGCTGCCGGGTAAAAATTGTGAATCTTCATTTACGTCATATTGACTTTTTGAAGAATTATCAAAACTGACAATTGTTTCTGCTTTATTCATAGAATCTTCAGCCATTTCCAATCGAATGTACTGAGGGGCCTTGTTAGTAGTATGGTGGGCCGCTAACAATAAAGTATTGCCTGTGGCCTGAGTTGGGCCGCTATACTGCGAGTTAGTTTTTGCAGCCTCATTAAATGTCAGTGAGGCGCCCGTGGCTGTGGCCTTTACAAAAAACCCTTGCCCGCTCGGGATTATATTTGTGCCGCCATTTATACCTAAGGTGCCATTATAGGTAGCGTAAACTTTCGATACTTCATTAAAGATATAAATTGTTGGACCAACATTAGGGCCATAAATGCCGGCAGTTGCTGATGTCGTGCTAAAGGTGTTCCAGTCGATTGAGCTGGCATATGGGTTGCCCACCAGATTATAGCCCGAATAACCCGTATTACCTGTAACAGTTGAATATTGCAGGGTTGGTAATTGCGTGTACCAGTTAGTTACTGTTACAGCCTGTTGGTTTAAAGCCCCTGTTGATACGAAAGTGTTTGCCTCGGCGATAGTACCGGGATAATATTTTGTTGCAATACTTGATAAATTACCCCTGTAGAAAAACATGATGCCGGTACCCGGATGTAAACTAAAGGTACCATCATAATCAACACCTATATTGTAAAGAGGTGAATTATTGATGGTATTGATCCCTCTGAAATTACCTGTATTAAATGTCGCGTTGGTAAATGCAACGTTGTCCCGGTATAAATACATGGATGGATTACCGGCTTTGGTTAAGCCGCCCGCCGTACCCAGGGTACCTGTAATTGGCGCATAAGAAGGGAGGTAGCTTAAATCGAAGTAATGGGTTGCGCCTGAACTTGCAGTGTAAATTGGAGAAGATATTAGACGATAACCACGATAAACAGCGGTGCCGCCGCTTATATACCGCTCTACGCTTACATTGCCGGTGATTGAATATGCGGCAGGTATGGCTGATACACTTGCTGTTAGCGTTGATGTGCTTTTTAAAGTTAATGCCGCAGGTGATGAACCAATAACAAGGTTACCTTTGGTAATTGTAAGCAAATTAAAAATATCTACAGGGCCGCCGCTTATAGTAACCGTTCCTGCTGAAGAATTATTTACTTCCATGGAGCCAAGTTCTGCTGTAAGCGGAGTATTGGTGCCATAGTAATATTGGGTGGCCAATGATCCGTTCCATTTAATTTTTGAAGAACTATTGCTGGCATACATTATTTGCCCGCCACTGCTATTATAAATATTGCAGCCTACTTTTAAAGTATGCCCGTTTAAATTGATGTATGCGCCAGCGGCAATGGTTAAGCCATAAAGCGCTGTATCCGCAGTTAAAACAGGATAATTTGTCAGGCCTGCAGGTATAACCCAATTAACATTTCCATTAACGGGCGCTTCCGTTACGCCGGTAGTTGTATTGATCCAGTTGCTTGCACTGGTAACGCTGGTGCTTAGCCCTTTCCATGTATAAACCAAATAACCCGCAACAGCCGAAGCTCTAACCGAATTGGTTTGCATGGATCCTGCTGTTGTAAAAGCGTCGGGATTTTTTTGATTTACGTATTCCGCTTTTATCCAGTCGGCGGATAATGTCGCGCCGATAACATGGGATTCATCCATTGTACCGCTAAAACTTTGACCTCCTACAATTTTGGGACCTGTGGGTATCTGGTTATTGATATAATCCCCGAAAGACACCATATTGGGTTTTCCCGCAAATGGTTTATTGGAAGAATTGGAAGTGGGCCCCGCTAAAAGCGCCCCATCCAGGTAGAGGTAGCTTTTGTTCGCAACAGAATCGTATGCGTAGGCATAATGATGCCAGGTTACTACAGTTGGGATTGTTGAAGATGAAACCAGGGGGGTTAACCTGTTGGCCCAGCGCCAGGTTTGGAAAGTCGTAACGCCACTATTTATTAAGACCCCCAATTGGGTACCATCACCCGTGGTTGCAGGGTTTGAGCCGTTTTCCAACACAATTAAATTCGCTGTGTGAGGTAAAGTGGTGGGATAACTTGCCCATAAAGATAAAGTTTGGCTGGCAGTGGTATATGGCAATCCTGTAGCAGCGGTGTCAAGTACCGACGTAGCAGACAAAGTAATTCCATTGCCAATTTGAGATGATGTATTTTGCGTTACCGAACCGGCGCTTCCGAGGTAACTACCAACGGTAAGGTTGTTATTGTTAACAGTCGCATCTGAAAACTGGGGCGCGGTGCCTGATGGACTTTCATTAAAATGCCATACACCCGAGTAATTGATGCCGGCGGTTGCAGTAACGCTGCTCCAGGTTAGTTTTTGCCAGGCCGTGCTGTGTGTTACTGACGGGCTTGTTGAACCAAAATAACAATAAAGCTTATTTGATGCTGATTTGTACAGATCCGGAATCCTTACCCAAAAGTAAATTACACCTGTTGTGGTATTATAGTTTTCAACCTGGTAGTATAATTCAGTGGTAGTTGAATAAGCGCTGTCAATTATCGCAAAAACAGGTATTGAAGAAGATATTCCTCCGGTTTGATCGGAACAAACCCCTGAAACAAAATTGGGACTGGTTACTTTAAGTAAGGCGACAAAATTTGTCTGGTCTGTACTAATTCCTAATGAGGCATTATTTAAAGTCAGCGGTATGCGGAATGCATAGTTATCATAATAAGTTGTTTGCGAATATACTTGGCTGCTTATTAAAAAAAACATTATAAACAGGATTGCCGTTTTTAGTAAGCTGTGCAATAACGTAAATAATTTTTCCATGATCTGTTGATGGTTAAGCTGCTATTGAATGAATTGTGATTGGTAATATTGAGGTGTATCCCGCTCTCCATGATGACGCGTGATCGTAGGTATTTTACTTACATCGGTAATGCCGGAATCTGGTAGCGGATGAAAAAATGTAAGGTTATAACGAGGCGTATTTATATTCTGGATTATTCTATAAACCGTTAATCTACCAGCGGTTATTATTAGTAGATTTTTCACCGTGAAAATGCCATTCCCATATTTTATGGAGGCAATATTTAAAGTAGTAGCTAAAGTTGGCTGATGAGTAGATGATAGGCATGTAATTCCAAACGTGAAATTATTGGTCGTTGTCCCGGAGGCATTCCTATCAAAGGCAACCGCGGAGGAAGCTGCGTTTGAGATCGTAAAAGCAATAATTACTGCAAATAAAATGTGCCTTTTCATAGTTATTTTCATAGCTATTGAAGGCCCTGCTACACTCTATAAACCAATAATTTATCATTTTACAAAAATCACCCACACAAATATACTCATGTACAATTAAGATGCCAAATAATTTTTAATTTTAAATTAAGTTCATTTGTAACTAATTGGTTGTTATTGACAGGCGACCTTACCTAATAATTAATATGGGGTATTGCCATCGCTGTTTTTTGGGAAAATATCTCTACTGGCAGAACTGTTTTTTTATAGGCTTATTTATCCTGGAAATCCATGGCTGTTTTTTTATAGAAGAAAGCAGAAGAAGGAACGCTGAAAGCTGGAACCTGACGGCTTAGTCTCTCAGCTTTTAGTGCTCCGCTGTTTTCGCTATAATTTTACGAATGTACCTTTTCCTACTACGCTATTATTGTAGTTGTTTACAACCTGTAGAATGTAGGTTCCGGGAAGCAGGCTGCTTACATCAGTTTGCCAGGTAACCTGAGTGGTATTGGCTGATTGAACTACTGCCCCTAAAGTGTTCACTATCCTGATTCCGTAAACCGTAGCGGCAGGGTTATTTGACGATCCGCTTGTTGTACCCGAAGCGAATGGTGGCGTTATGTTTAAATTAAGTGTACTTTTTGCGGGATTAGGATAAATTGCAACACTGCTTTTTGCAACGCTGCTGGCAGTATTATTGTACATTACCGTAACTATAGCTGAATAAGTAATGGTGCCATTTAAATCAACAAGTTTTAACCTGTAGAGATTTGCTCCTATCACCGGATTTTTATCAAGGTAGCTGTAGGAGCCCTGTGCGCTTGAAACAATAGCGCTCAAATCCTCAAAAGTGGCGCCATTATCGGTACTGCGCTCAATTGTGAAGTTAGTGTAATTCTGCTCGTTTTCGGTGGCCCAGACAGCCTGTACTCCACTCAACGCTTTGGTTGCATTAAAATTCAGCAAGTGTAATCCCAATGCCGGATTTTGACGCAAAACCAATTGAAAGCGATGTGCACCATAACTACCGGTATCCGCAGTGATATCAAAAGCATATGTTGGGTTATTCCGCATATCAAGGGAATCTTTATTAAAACGGTCCATTAGCCAGACCTCATAAATCTGTGGGATACCTTGCAGCTCGGTCATATTCAACTTATAGGTACCATAAGCGTTGGCGGTAACAAACAACGGTATAGTTGTTTGTTTAAGTCCGGGTAAAGGCATTCTGTTAATGGCCAGCTTTATGCTGTCACTTGAAAAACTTGCCAATTTTACCTGGCCGTTTCCTCCTTTATATGGAGCGTCTTCATCATTAACAAATTGTGTAGACGCGGCGCTGTTAAACCCGATGTACATATCATCTGTATTTACAGTATCCATGGCCATTTGAAGTCGTAAATGCTGGTCTGATTTGGTATTTGCTGTATTAAAGTTAGTCTTTAGCGCCATAAAAAGATAGAGCCCCGTATTTTGCGCAGTTATTTTGGCCGATTCATTAAAAATTAATTGAGGATTTGTTCCATTAGCCAATACAAAAAATCCCTGCCCGCTAACAATTGTTCTTTTACCATGGTTAGTATACACACCGCCTACCTGGTAAACATCATAATTATTGGTTTTAGGGTCAAGTTCATAAATGGTTGTTCCCACATTACTGGCATAGATTCCGGTGGTTGTTGAGGATGTATTATATTGTTCCCAGTCGATTGTACTTGCATATGGATTACCAACCAGATTAAAGCCACGAACCGCATGGTTAGTTCCCAATCCGCTTCCGGTATAACCCAGATATGCCGATCCTGGTGTGTACCAGTCAGTGGCAATTACCTGGCCCTGATTCAGGGTGCCGGTACTGGTCATGGTAACGGTGGGAGCGGTAACATAAGAGGTTAGCGTTTCCGTACCTACAGGTGCCGCGATCTTATTCCCTCTGAAAAAGAACATAAAGCCACCGCCCGCCGGAATATTATATGCTGTTGAACCGCCATTCAAGTAATAATTATAATTTGGTGTATTATTTATAGCGCTGATACCCCAAAAATTACCGCTTGTAAATGTAGCATTTGATGGAGTCATGTCTTCACGGAACAGATACAACGTCGGGTTGCTGGTTTTATCAAAACCGCCGCCCGCTGCACCCGTTAACCATATACTGTTTTGCAGGTAATTAATGCTGTAAACCTTGTTCGAACCCACCGTAGCCGCATAAACCGGCGATGAAGCCAGGCGATAAGCCCGGTACCCCACCCCGCCTGTAATATAACGTTGTACGTTTACATTCCCGGTGATACTGGGTCCGCTTGGTATAGCGGCAACAGTTGCTGTTGATGATACTCCCGAGGTTAATGTAAGGTTACCGTTGGCGGCTAAAATTGTACTTGCGCTGTTACCGCTCATGGTCAAAACGCCGGCAGTACCGATATAAAAATTACCGCTGGCCATTGTTTTTGTACCGGCTCCGCTAAAAGTTACCTTACCAAAGGTTACCCCATTGCCCCCACCCGCGGCTAATGTTTGTGTGGTGCCATTAAAATTTACAGTTGGGCTTGCTAAATTAACATAATCACCGGCATCGTTTACAAGTGTATTTGTAAAATCACCTGCTATATTTAAGTTGCCTGATGAACCGGATTTTATACCCGTGCCTGAAAATGAAATATTTTGATAGCTTACACCTGCAGGCAATCCGGTAATAGCTGCGCTTGTGTAAATTGTTTGTGCCGCACCCGCATATTGTACAGTTGCCCCGGTATTTTTAAACGTCACAACATTGGTTCCGGTAGCCGACAAACCCGACAAAGGAGTTGCATTGGCAAACTTTAAAGTTGCTGTAGTTGCCGGGATAATAACGAGGCTTGAGGTACTTGTTGAAGTATTTGTAGTTTGGAGTATCCCTGTAAGCAGCGTTGTGCCGCCGGTAACATTAAATGTTGCATTATAAATGGCGGCTCCCGAGTTTGAAGATGTCAACGCTATATTTGCTGTTACATTTAGATTTGTTACTGAGGAAGCCATAGTTGCAGTATATGAACTTCCTAAAGTGGTATTGGCAATAACGCTGATACTATTTGCATTCAATGTGCCTGCGCCTGAAAGGGTACATGTGTATCCCAAACCAGCACTCGCGTCGCTTTGATAAGTTATGGCCCCCGATACATTCAATGTAGCGCCACTGCCAACAACAACCCCAGGCGACTGACCGCCAAGGTTACCAAATGCTATCGAACCAATATTAACCGTACCATCGGCTGTCAGGACGTTCGGGAAGTAGGAGAATGACCTGTTTACGCCTATATACGCAGGGTCGGTACTTGAAGGAACAACATTACTGAGCCAGTTCGACGCGGTATTCCAGTCGGTGCTGGTTACGCCTACCCAATCATTTTGCTGGTAACAGGATAGAGTTACCGTGGTGCTTCCGCTACCTGTAATATTATAAGCTGTAATGGTATAGGTGGTCGGCGGAAATACCGTGGTAGGCGTTCCGCTAATCTGGCCGGTGGTTGTGCTAAAGCTTAATCCCGGAGGTAAAGGCGCATTGATATGATAACCGCCAAGTGACAAATACTCTTTCACTGTATTGTTGGTATAATCAGACACATATAAATTCCCCTGCGCGTCGGCTGTAAAGCCTTCCACGTCAGTAAACCCGGAAAGCGTATTCAATAACACACCTGTATTGCTGTAGATTTTGACTTGATTATTATGCGAATCTGCAACAAATACGTTGCCCGATGGGTCAACTGAAATTGCGAGCGGGTCACTGTAACCGCTGCTGAACGTGCCAAGATAGGTTCCGGCGGAATTGTAATAAGTTACATAACCCATGTTAGTCCCGGTTAAGTTATTGGCCCGGTTTAAAACATAAATAATACCTGAAGCCTGGTCAACCGCAACCCCATCCGACTCATTCATATTTGTGTTTGAAATGGTCTGTAACAGCGTACCCGAAGTATTGTATTTGGTTACCGAACTGGTATATGGGGAGGAATAAACATAAGTGGCGATATAAAGGTTATTTGATGCATCAATACTAATGCCAAGCGGGTGATTTAGACCGGTTATGATGGTTGAAACGTATGCACCCGAGGAATTGAACTTATAGACAGAACCGGTACCTGTGTCTTCTACATAACTATTACCGGCTGAATCAAACACTATTCCCTCCGGGCTCGACATCGATACTCCTGTAGTGTAGGTGCCTAAATAAGTGTGGCTGGAATTCCAGCGGCTTATTGTTCCGTTGTTCCAGTTTGCTACATAGATATTACCCGATGCATCAATGGTCATTAAACTTGGGCCGCTTAAAGTAGCGCCGGTAAGCGATGTGCCTGTTGATGAATAGGAATAGCCTATAACAGCCCCGCCGGTATTTGCCGGTGTTAAAGTAGGTATAGCTGCGCCTATCGGGTAGGCATTTGTTGAAGGTGTATAACTGATAACAGGCGCTGACGGGCTAACAGTTATTATTAACGAAGCGGTAGCTGTACCGTAGGCATTGGTTGCTGTAATTGTAAATGTAGTTGTTGGGTAGGTTATTGTTGCGGTGCCGGAAATTACACCGCTTGAAGTATTAAAAGATAACCCGGCAGGCAGCGATGGACTAATTGACCAGCTGGTTACTGCCCCGCCGGTACTGGTCGGCGTAGCAGGTGTAATCGGGGTTCCAACTATGTACGTAACAGTACCAGGGCTGTAGCTGATCGCAGGGCCCAGGTTATTAACGGTCAAAGTAACCGTAGTTGTTCCATTGCCTGCGGCGTTGGTTGCTGTAATTGTATAGGTCTTCGAGGCCGATGTAGCCGTGGGTGTCCCCGATATTACGCCGGTAGTTGTACTAAATGACAACCCTGCAGATAAGGCCGGGCTTATGGCATAACTTACAACAGGGCCGCCGGTACTAACAGGGGTTAATGGCGTTATTGCCGTTCCCACGGTATAAACATTGGTTGAAGGCGAGTAACTGATAGCCGGGGCCACCGGGTTAACAGTTATTGTTACCGTGGTGTTTCCGCTGCCGGCTGTATTGGTTGCCGTAATTGTGTAAACAGTAGCCGACGACACCACAGTTGGGGTACCTGAAATAACGCCCGTTGTGGTACTGAAGGACAAACCCGCCGGCAATGCAGTACTTATCGAATAACTTGAAGGTATTCCGCCGGTATTTGTCGGGGTTAATGAAGTGATAGTCACACCCACCGTGTAAACATTTGTTGAGGGGCTGTAACTGATCACAGGAGGTGTTGGAAGAACACAGGATAATGTTATAGTTGCGGTACTGACACCTCCGTCGTTAGTGCCAGTAATAGTATAAGTTGTTACTGACGATACAGCAGTAGGCGTACCGGATATTATCCCGGTTGTGTTATCAAACGATAAACCGGCTGGCAATGACGGGCCAATTATAAAGTCTGTTGATGCGCCGCCGGTATTTGCAGGTGTTAGCGGGGTTATCGTTGTCCCAACTGTATAAATATTTGTTGACGGTGTATAACTGATGGCTGGTGCTACAGGATTAACTGTTATCGTTTCGGTTGTGTTGCCGGTGCCGCCTGCATTGGTCGCAGTAATGGTGTATGTGGTTATAGTAGATATAACAGTAGGTGTGCCTGAAATAACACCAGTAGTAGTATTAAACAACATGCCGGTTGGCAACGCTATATCTATCGAATAACTGGTGGCAGCGCCCCCTGTGTTAGCAGGTGTTAATGAGGTAATTGCCACGCCGATGGTATAAATATTAGACGATGGCGTGTAACTGATCACAGGCGCTGGCGGATTAACGGTCAGCGTAACCGTTGTAGTTCCGGTTCCGCCGCTATTAGTAGCGGTAATTGTATAAGTAGTTATTAACGATATTGCTGTGGGTGTTCCAGATATTACACCAAGAACAGGGTCGATTGACAAGCCCGCAGGCAATGCCGGACTTATCGAATAACTGGCTGCAGCCCCGCCGGTGTTAACCGGTGTTAATGAGCCTATTGCAACTCCCGTGGTGTAAATATTTGTCGATGGCGTGTAACTGATAACGGGAGGGCCAAGGTTTACTGTAATTGTTATAGATGTGTTTGCAGTTATACCTCCGCCATAGGTGGCAGTAATAGTATAGGCGGCAGCAGCCGTTACAGTTGTTGGCGTACCGGATATCACCCCCGTAGTGGGGCTGATTGATAAACCTGCCGGTAGTGCCGGGCTAACCGAATAACCGGTGGGTGTGCCTGTTACCGTTGGCGTTAATGGCGTAATTGCAGCAAACGATAAATAAGTAAACGGCGACCCGGTATAACTTATTGTAGGCGTTAATATGGTAATATTTATGGTGGTAGTAGCAGTTACCCCGCCCCCATAAGTTGCAGTAATGGTGTACGTTGTAGCTGCTGATATTACTGTTGCTGCCCCTGATATGACCCCGGATGCGGCATTGATCGTCAAACCTGCCGGAAGTGCGGGGCTTATTGTGTAACCCGTCGGACTATTTGTAGCTGTTGGCGTTAACGATGCAATAGTCGCAGTCGCATAATAAGAAAAAGGTGAACCTGTATAACTAATAGTTTGTGCGATAACTGTAATATTTATAATGGTGGTGGCGGTTACGCCTCCCCCATAAGTCGCGGTTACAGTGTAATTTGCTGCTGCTGCTGTAACCGTTGCTGTACCTGAGATTACGCCGGTGGTAGCACTGATTGATAAGCCTGCCGGCAATGCCGGGCTAACAGCATAACCCGTTGGGCTGTTTGTTACAGTAGGAATTAAAGATGTAATTGCCGTGCCTGCATAATAGGTAAAAGGTGAACCTGTATAACTAATAGTTTGTGCGATAACTGTAATATTTATAATGGTGGTGGCGGTTACGCCGCCGCCATACGTTGCAGTAATGGTATAATTTGCGGCTGCCGCCGTAACTGTTGCTGTACCTGATATAACACCCGATCCCGCATTGATTGTCAAACCCGTCGGAAGTGCGGGGCTAATCGTGTACCCTGTTGGGCTGTTTGTTACCGTTGGTGTTAACGAAGCAATTGCTGTTCCGGCATAATACGTAAATGGTGAACCGGTATAACTGATTGATTGTGCTAATACTGTAATGTTGATGGTAGTTGTTGCAGTTATACCACCCGCATAGGTCGCCGTAATTGTATAGGTTGTAGCAGCCGATGTTACCGTTGCCGTACCGGATATTACACCCGCAGCGGTAATTGATAGACCTGTTGGCAGAGTAGGACTTGAAGAATAGCCTGTAGGGGCACCAGTGGCAGTTGGGTTTAAAGCTGTTATTGCTGTACCCGCATAATAGGTAAATGGTGAACCGGTATAACTGATGTTTTGCCGTGTAACGGTTATCGTATAGGTTTCAGTTGTATTTCCGGCCTTTGAAACAATAATAGTGATAGTATTTGATCCTGCACTTAGGGCTAACGCGCCGGAGGCGCTTCCGCTGGCTACCCCTGTACCGTTAACCGTTATTGTTGACCCGGCGATTGACGCCGTAGGGGTAACTGTTATTGAGGCCGTTGAACTGCTTTCCGATGCTGTATAACTCAAAGTAGTATTCAGAAATCCTGGCGACAAGGAACCTGTACTAATAGTAAGATTTGAAAGGTAATCATTAGCAGCCATCACCCTTGCTGATGATAGCACCAAAATAAATCCTAAAATAAAAAACAATAAACTTTTTTTCATAAAGCCAGACTTTGAAATACCCCCTGACAATTTAGGTGCCAATGGCCTGATTGGCGTTCATTTGAACTATTGAGCTTATTTTCATTCCATTTTACGGAACTATTTCCGGAATTATTCCAAAAACAGGACCCTTTTAAAATCCTCTTACCCCGGGTCTCTGTAAGTAAATTTTTTGAGAATTGAATTGCCTTAACCGGCTTATCCGTAATAGAATTATCGACCGGTTGTTGCAAACCGGTAACATGGTGTAAATAAAAACGGTATTTGAGAATCGCCATATCGTTCTTTTTCTTTGTTCCTGGGTTTATTGATTCCATTTCCTAATAAGTAGCATTACAAGCGATAATAAGAAATAATATTTTCCAAAAACCACGCTGCTGATCAGTTTAACATAAATAAAATCACCATAATAATTAACCAATAGTTTAAATCAATAAGCTTAGCTTACTATTTTTTGACTTACTTTTAATGTGATAACTCTTGTGTACGAAATAAAGCAAATGGTTGTTTCAACATTTATTGAATTTATTAACATTTAAACAATTGCTGCCATATATCGATATGTTAACCAAAATTCCTGGTGTTAAAATAATATTATACTGAATTATTTAAGAAAATAAGGCCTAAAACCGCTTTTGGCGGGCAATGAATATTTGAACGCGTGTTTATAAATTAGCCGTCGAAATTTTCCTGTAAAGAAAGTTCTTAAATAAAATGACGCAGGTTTTAGCGGAAAGCAAAAAGCTTTTTGCTTTGGTCTTTTCGCTTTCTGCTCTTATGTAGCGTTACAGCTTTACAAATGTCCCTTTCCCGATTAAACTGTTATTATAGCTGTTAACCACCTGCAGAATATACGTACCCGGTAACAGGTTACTAACATCTGTTTGCCAGGTCAGTTGTGTGGTATTGGCTGATTGAACTACTATCCCTAAAGTATTTACTATCCTGATGCCGTAAACAATACGTGTGCCCGACGGATTGGTAACAGGTCCGCCTGTTTGGGTCGTGCCCGAAGCGAAAGGCGGGCTTATTGTTAAATTCAGGGTGCTTTTTGCAGGATTAGGATAAATGGCAACACTGTTTTTAACAAGGGTGCTGATATTGTTGTACATCAGCGTAACGATATTGGAGTAGGTGACCGCTCCGTTCAGGTCTTCAAGCTTAAGCCGGTACTGATTTGCTCCAATAACCGGATCATAATCCAGAAAACTGTAAGTTCCTGATGCGCCCGAAGCAAAACCACCCAAAACGTCAAATGTCGCACCGTTATCTGTACTCCGTTCTACGGAGAAATTAGTGTAATTCTGTTCGTTCGCGGTAGTCCAAACTACCTGGGCGCCTCCGCCGGTTGACTTTTCTGCGGTAAAACTTAATAAATGAAGCCCCAGGGCAGGATTCTGGCGTATCACAAGCTTAAATCGGTGAGCACCATAGCTGCCTGTATCAGTAGTGATATTAAAGAGGTAGGTTGCATTATGCCGCATATCCAATGAATCATGTTTAAAATGGTCCATCAGCCACACCTCATAGATCTGTGGAATTGCCGCTATTTCTTTTAAATTCAGCTTATAGACACCATAAGCATTCGCTGTTGCGAATAAGGGTATGGTGGCTTGCTGTTGTCCCGGCAAGGGCATTCTGTTAATCGCCACCTTTACATTGTCGCTGGTATAGCTGGCTATTTTCACCATTCCGTTGCCTGATTTATAAGGCGCGTCTTCATCATCAGCAAATTGGGCTGAAGCACCAGAACTGAAGCCGATATACATATCATCAGTATTTACAGAATCCGCAGCTATTTGTATCCGTAAGTGCCTGTCGATATTGGCATTATTCTGATTGGTGATTTCATCCTTTGTAGCCATGAAAAGGTTAAGACCTGTATTTTGAGTGGTCACCTTGGCCGATTCATTGAAAATTAGTTGCGGACTCGTATTATTGGCCGCTAAAACAAAAAAGCCCTGTCCGCTTACTATCGTACGGGTGCCATGATTAGTAAACGTACCGCCTTTTTGGTAGGTGTCGTAATTATTTGTTGCAGGGTTCAGTTCGTATATGGTATTGCCTACATTATTGGCGTATATCCCTGTTGTGGTTGTAGAAGTGTTGTATGTCTCCCAGTCGATTGAACTTGCATAAGGATTACCTACCAGGTTAAAACCCCTTACCGCAGTATTGGCTGTTGCGTTAGTCCATCCTAAATTTGCCGAGGCGGGCGTGTACCAGTCATGTACAATTACTTGCCCTGTAGTCAATATACCGTACGCGCTTAGCGTAACTGTTGGCGCTGCGTTGTATGAGGTAAGTGTTTCGGCAGCTACTGTAGTTGCTGCCCTGTTCCCCCTGAAAAAGAACATCACCCCATTGCCCGCCGGAATATTATAAACAGTAGCACTCCCATTCATATAATAATTATACGCGGGTACATTATTGATAGCACTGATACCCCAGAAATTACCGCTGGTAAAAGAGGTATTATTAGGCGCCTGGTCTTCGCGGAAAAGATAAAGTGTCGGGTTGCTGGTTTTATTAAAACCGCCGCCGGCATTGCCTGTAAGATAGACACTGTTACTCAAAAAATTTATCCCATAAACCTTATTTCCGCTAACTGTTGCAGAATAAACGGGTGAAGACAATAAGCGGTACCCCCGATAGCCAACACCACCCGTTATGTATCGTTCCACGTGAATTGAATCGGCGCTGGAGCCGATAATTGAAGTAGTAAGTACCTGCCCAAGCGAAGCTGAACCGGTTGCATCTGATTTTAGTGTCAATGTACCGGTTAAAGTAGTATTTAAAACTCCGGAACCAGTAATATTTATGACTGCCACCGGGGCAATGTTAATTGACCCCGTTCCTGTAATTGTTGTTGTAACAGTTGTGGGAATAGTCAGGGAGGTGCCAATTGTTAATAAACCAGGCGAAGTAAGGGTTAGTGTATGATTACCGCCGTTGTTACCAAAGGTCAGTGTGCTCACGGTTACCGCGGTAGTTATTAAAGGTTCCTTCTTGCTGCCGGTATAGGCAGATACGCCGATGCTTACAAAATCGTTTACACCGGGCGGCGAACCGGTACTCCAGTTTGAGCCGGTGAGCCATGCGCTGGATATAAATCCTAACCAGGCAACCGCTGTACCCACAGAAATATTGACAACCGTGCTGCCGCTGCCAAAATAGTTGTAAGCCGTAACGGTATAATTAGTGGCTGCCGATGTGGCAGTAGGCGTACCGGAGATGGTGCCGGTCGTAGTATTAAAACTCAATCCGGTGGGGAGTGTGCCGGTTAAAACATAACCGCCCAATGGCGGAAATTCGTAGATCTTATTACCGCCGTAACTGGAAACAAACACATCGCCACTCCCGTCTACGGTAAGTCCCTCCGGATCGGTTACTGAAATGGTATTAAGAAGTACTCCTGCAGACGAATAGATATCCACTATATTATTACCTGAATCACCTACATAAACATTTCCTGTTGGACCGATCGCCAATGCATACGGCCCGTTGAAAGAGCCTGCCGGAGGTGCGAATACTCCCAAAGAAGCTCCGGCGGAAGAATATTTGATTACGTTTTTACTTCCGTAGTTTAACACATAAATGCTACCCGAGGCATCAACCCTTACATCAGAAGGCGTACTGCCACCACCCTCTGTTATGGTGAGCGCAACTGCCCATGTATTATAGGTGTATTTTTTAACCTGGTTACTATTGGAATTGGTAACATACAAATTTCCGGATGCGTCGATACCTATGCCTAAAGGGCTGTTCAAACCTGTGATTATCGTGGTTTTTACAAGGCCTGGTGTAATTTTATACACATTGCCCGATCCTGTATCTACGATATAAGCATTCCCTGCTGCATCAAAAGCAATGCCATCCGGGTTGGTATAGCCAGTGCCAAACGTGTTCACATAAACACCCGCCGAAGTATAATAGGTAACTGAGGGCCCGCCGTATTGGGTAACATACAGGTCACCGTTAACAGGGTTGATCGCCATTCCGCTTGGTCCGGATATACTGGTTGTCGGGAATGTAGCTGTAGTTATCGCGCCGCCGGTATTTGTTGGGACCAGCGGGGTTATAGCTGTACCTACGGTATAAACATTTGTGGATGGGGTGTACGATATTACCGGAACCTGCGCATATAAGTTTTCGCCAAGCAACGTTATGAACAGTATAAGAAAATAAACAACCGGTTTACGAGGAACTATAAGCATTTCCTTTTTCGCTATTACAATAAAGCATCAAATCCAAACCCCGGCACCGGATTTACCAGCACTAAAAAAATCAAATACCTAATAAAGCCAGACGTTACGTTAATTATTTAAGTATCTATATAATTGGTTTACTAATAGTTAATATTCACTACTAATATTTATATAATTCTACTCATACAAAAATCCTGAAAAAAAATTTCGTGTCAAACCAATTAATGTTGTAACACTGATATACTTATCAACAAATGATGGGTTTATTAACATTTGTTAGCTTTGAATGTGGATTGTTTCGCTAAAAGGTTGTGGAGTATGTTTTTTTGAAAAACGTAATTATTAACCAGCCCCTATTAAATTATCTTATAAGTTAATATTAATCAACATGTTGTATTAGTTTAGCTAATGATTAGCTGTCTGTTTTTACGAAAAAAGCTTTAAATTCAGCAGTATTTATGCTTAATTTAAAGCTTTTTCACCCGGAAGTACCTGGTTTTGTTTTGTCTGTTTTTTATAATTTCACGAAAGTTCCCTTTCCTATCAGGCTGTTATTATAGCTGTTAACCACCTGCAGAATATACGTTCCGGGTAACAGGTTACTGACATCAGTTTTCCAGGTTAGCCCGGTGGTTTCAGCAGATTGTACTATCGTTCCCAACATATTTACAATCCTGATCCCGTAAACAGTGCTTGTTCCGCCCGGATTGTTAGCCGGACCTCCTGTAGTGTTTGTTGTTGAAGCAAATGGCGGCGTTATCGTTAAATTAAGGTCACTTTTTGCCGGGTTAGGGTAAATGGTAACGCTGTTTTTTACAAGGTTGTTAGTAGCATTGTTATACATCACCGTGACAATGGCTGAATAGGTTACTGTTCCGTTCAAATCAACAAGCTTTAACCTGTACAGATTCGCGCCACTTGCCGGATTTTTATCCAGATAACTGTACGAACCTAATGCACTCGAAGCGATGGCACCCAATACATCAAAAGTTGCGCCGTTATCTGTACTTCTTTCCACGGTAAAACTGGTATAGTTCTGTTCATTCTCTGTAGCCCATGCCACCTGGGCTCCCCCGCTTGCTTTTGTGGCAGTAAAATTAAGTAAGTGAAGCCCCAGCGCCGGATTTTGGCGGATAACCAATTGAAAGCGGTTGTTACCATAGCTGGCTGTGTCCGTTGTAATATTAAAGGCATAGGTTGTATTATGCCGCATATCCAGGGAATCCTTATTAAAACTATCCATCAGCCAAACCTCATAAAGCTGCGGGATGGCTTCCAGCTCGGTCATATTTATTTTATAAACGCCATAGGCATTGGCGGTTACAAACAATGGTACGGTTACCGGCGTTAAACCAGGCAAAGGCATTTTGTTTATTGCAAGTTTTACGTTATCACTTGAAAAACTGGCCATTTTTACTTTCCCGTTCCCTCCTTTATAAGGTGCGTCTTCGTCATCAACAAATTGCGATGAAGCCGCTGAATTAAAACCAATGTACACATCATCCGTATTGATTGAGTCCAAAGCCATTTGTAAACGTAAATGCTGATCAGGGGCTGGGTTGGTATTATTAAGATTACCGTGATTAACCCTGGCTGCCATCAAAAGGTTAAGTCCTGTATTTTGCGTTGCTGTTTTTGCAGTTTCATTGAAAATAAGCTGAGGGCTGGTGCTATTGGCTGCCAATACAAAAAATCCCTGGCCGCTTGCTATCGTTCTGGTCCCGTGATTGGTGTATACGCCGCCTTTTTGATAGGTATCATAATTATTTGTTGCGGGGTTAAGCTCATATATAGTAGTACCCACATTATTCGCATAAATACCGGTTGTAGTTGTGGTTGTGTTATATTGTTCCCAATCAATGGAGCTGGCATAAGGGTTGCCCACTAAATTAAACCCGCGCACAGCAGAATTATTTTTTGCACCCACCGTAGTAACAGTATAACCTAAATTGGCTGATGCCGGGGTGTACCAGTCATGTACAATTACCTGCCCCTGGTTTAAAGTACCCGAGGTAGTTGTAGTTACAGTCACCGGTGTGGTGTAGGAGGTAAGTGTTTCAACCCCTACAGCGGCCGAAGCTTTGTTGCCCCTAAAAAACATCATCACCCCATTACCGACCGGAAGATAAAAGTTACCGGGTGCGCCTGCTCCGGTAACAGAATAATTATAGGTTGGTGCATTGTTGATCGCGCTTATACCCCAAAAATTTCCGTTCGTAAACGTCGTATTTAAAGGTATCTGGTCTTCCCGATACAAATAAAGTGTCGGGTTGCTTGTTTTATCAAAGCCGCCACCTGCGGCACCTGTAAGCCAAATGCTGTTTTGCAAATAATTTATGCTGAAAACATTGTTTGAGCTCACTGTTGCAGTATAAACTGGAGATGAGATCAAGCGGTAACCGCGGTAACCGGCACCACCGGTTATATAACGTTCAACATTTACCGTCCCGCTAATTGAGTAGCCGCTGGTTATTGCCGCCACGCTTGCTGTTTGCGTTGCAGTACTTTTTAAGGTCAAAGCTGCAGGTGATGCACCAACAACAAGGTTCCCTTTAGTTAAAGTCAGCGTATTATAAATATCAACCGGGCCGCCGCTGATGGTTACCGTGCCACCCGCTGAATTGTTAATGGTCATAGCGCCAAGTTGGGCTGTGTTTGAAGTGTTGGTACCGGTATAGGTTTGCGTTGCTGCCGATCCGTTCCATGTTAGTCCCGATGTATTACTTGCGCCATATAAAATCTGGCCGGTTGAACTGTTATAAATATTACAGCCCACACTAAGCGTAAATCCATTTAAATTTAAGGATGCCCCGCTTGCGATCGTCAAACCATATATACTTTCATTTGCAGTTAGTGATGGATAATTTGTTAAACCACTTGGGATCACAAGTGTTGTATTACCAGTGAAAGAAGGTAGCTGGCTGCTTGTTCCGGCAGTAGTATTATTCCAGTTTGTCGCTACGGTCGGGTCGGTACTTGTAGCCCCTGTCCAGGTATAAGTCAATGCTCCGGGACAGTTTGCCGCATTGCTTGCGATAACCGATGTTGAACCAACCGTAGTAAATGTAGTTGGGCTGTTTTGATCGCCATATTCAGCTTTTATCCAGTCGCTTGTTTTGGCAACATTTGACACGCGCGGCTCATCAATTATCCCGTTAAAGTAATATTGGCTGCCCCCTTCGCCAACGCCTATATAGTAGGTCAATGCAGATGTGGGGCCAGTAGTGGTACTGGTAACTGCATATTGTGTACCATCAACATAGGTACTTACTGATGACCCATTATAAACGCCCTGTATGTAGTGCCATGTTCCTGTTGCTAAGGCAGGAGCCGTTGGCGTAGCCCCCCTGTCAATCGTCGGGGACTCTGTTTCAGGAATATTATTGGTATACACGCCGAGTTTGTAACCGCCGGTACTGCTGCCTGCGGCACCCTGATTGGTCATAATCTTTTGATCTATATTTATCGCAGCTAACTTGACCCAGGCCGATAAGGTAAATGTGCCGGCTATATTTACGGCGCTGTTAGATATGCTGTTTGAAGTACCATTGAATGAATAGGCATTGCCGATTTTTCCGGCAACCAGGTTGGTTGCCGACATACCGTTCGCGGTACCAGTATGCCCATTTGCGGTACCATCAGTTGTTGTACCAGTGTAAGTCGTTTCTGTAAAATGGTAAACAGCCTGGTAGTCACTTGCCCAGGTACTCTGGTAAAAAGCAGTAGTATGCGTGGCAATTGCAGTTTTCGATCCATATAAGAAAGTAATACTCTTATTTGTAGCATAGGTGAGCGTAGGTATTTTAACCCATACCAACAAAGTACCGGTAGCCTGGTTATAGCTTTCAACCTGATAGTTTAATTCAGAAGCTGTAGCCGGGTCATAAAAAGCAAAATCATACGCAGGCCCGGTTGGATAATATACCTTATCAGCACAGGTGCCTGAAATTATCAGGTTATTGTCCTGAATACTTAGTAAAGCCGGAAAGTTAGTCAGGTTAGATGTTATACCTAATGAAGTTGTGTTTAAAGTAATATTATCACTAAAGGCATAGGTACTATATCCCGCGTTAACTGTTTGTGTTGACGTGGCTGAACAGCCGCCCGAATTGGTCACAGTTAAAGATACCGTATATAAACCAGGCGACGAATAGACAACAGAAAATGGCCCCTGCCCTGTTCCGGTTGATGGCGTGCCCCCGGTGAAAGTCCATGCATAGGTAGATGTTGATGGGTCTGTACCTGTATAAGTAACGGTGGCAGTACCACCTACAGAAATTGATGAGGTAGCTGTAAAAGTTGCTGAAGGCGCGGCACTTATTGTGGGTGTTATTGTAGCAGTTGAAGAACAACCACCTGCTCCACCGGTTACAGTAAGCGTGTAATTACCTGCAACAGCGGATGCAAACGTGGCATACTGGCCGGTTACTGTAGTACCACCCGAATCCTGCCATGTATAGGTTGCACCGGTTATGGTTGGTGCATTTAAAGTTATGGAGCTTCCTGCGCAGGCGGCTGCGGTTCCGCCTATCAAGTTTAAATTATTTGCATTTGCAACTTCCGTTGCTGTTAGCTCCCGGTTATATACGCTAATATCATCCAATGAGCCGGTAAAATAATAATTAGCCGGCGCACTTGTCCACCCCGCGAGATTATCATAGGCTACGCGCCAGTAACCATTAACGCCAAAAACCTGGGATGTAGTCATGGTTGCATCCGTTGCCTGTAATGTACCGTCAACATATAAGTTAGATCCGTTGGTGGTTGAGGTGGTTGTAACAACATGGTGCCAGTTTCCATCAATATAAGTACCCGCTGTATTAATGGTTTTAACTGCATTCGGATAAATCCCATAATAAATCTGGCCACTGCTATTCATATAGATATGCCGGTCGTATTCACTGCTGGCGCCCGTTTGCGATGACCCGTAACCTACCAGCATGCCGCCGGCCGTAGTAGTTTTAAACCATACGCTTATTGAAAAATTTTGCGGACCAGGTGATGCAGAAAAAGTAGCGGTTGAAATATACTGACTTGAACCATTAAAAGTATAGGCACTATTGGCATTGCTATATCTGTCGGTAGTTGCTGTTGGTGCCCCTTGCAATGTTCCGTTATCGCCGTTTCCTGATACGTCATTGGCATTGCCATTCAGCGGATATGAAAATATAGCCCCGCTTAACGGTGAAGATACCGATGGATTTATGGTCGCTGTTACAGCCGTGCGGGTTTGACTTGTCAGCCCGCCCTGTGTATAATCGACATAATAAGTTGTGGTCGTGCTCACAGTGGGCGAATAAGTTGCACCTGTTGCCAGGGATACACCTCCGGCGGCGGCAGCGTACCAGTTGTAAGTTCCGCCTGCCGGTAAACTCCCCGAGGCTGTGAGGCTTACATTACCCGAAGTACAGGAAGCTCCATTTGTACCTGTTGGTAATGATGGATAAACAGTTATTGTAAACGCAGCCGATGTTCTGTTACCTCCTGCATTAGTGGCTTTGATAGTTATTGAGGTGGTTGAGAAAACCGCAGTTGGAGTTCCTGAAATTACACCGTTAGCGGCGAGCGACAAGCCTGCTGGTAAGGACCCGGTCATTATTGTACAGGAAGTTGCAGCGCCGCCGCTGTTTGTTGGCGTTAAGGTTACAGGCGTTCCTACGGTATAAACGTTCGGTGTGCTGTAATTAAGATTCGGTGAGGTGACAGCATAAGCGCTATTAAAAGAAAATATTATGCCATTTAGAACTGTAAAAAATACAATTAAATACTTCGATTTAGTCAGCTGCCGCCCCATATGGAAAAATAATATATTCAATAAATAAATAAATGCCCGTGGCAACCCTGGAATAACTAACCTGTGAATTAGCCATAACTCCCATTGAAAATGGGATCTTGTAATCAATCCGGGTTTCGGGTATTACTACCTAAAATTTACCAATCGTTACAAATAACCCATATTCACTGTTTTTTATCAACATGTTTTATCAACATATTAACATCTTTTTTTCATTGAAATTTAATATCACTGAGGCAATAAACAAACTAATTGTTTATCAATGACTTCTATACACCCGCCTTTAAATGTGATCGTTTTTTTTATACGCAGAAAAAAATTCAATGTTTCATTTTAAGATAATTTTTTAATTATTTCTATAAAATAGGTATTAAATGTAAAATATCTGTTAAGAGAACATTGTACACTTTGTAATTATACTGACATAAAAACCACCCGGTTTGTGATATAAACCAAACAAAAATTATCTTCGTTATTTAATATGAATATTCAAAAAATAACATTTGGCAATGGTTGCTTTTGGTGTACTGAAGCCATCTTTGAAACAGTAAAAGGCGTTAAAAGAGTAACATCGGGCTATATGGGCGGACAGACTAAAAACCCGACCTATAAAGACATCTGCACAGGCGCTACCGGGCATGCCGAAGTAATCGATCTGGAGTACGATGCGGATGAACTGTCATTCGATGAACTGCTGCTGATATTTTTTAAAACACATAACCCCACAACTTTAAACCGCCAGGGAAATGATATTGGTACGCAGTACCGGTCAGCCATATTTTATTATAACGATGAGCAAAAACAGCAGGCCGAAGCGATGATCAAAAGGCTGACAGCCGAAAAGGTTTTTGATAAGCCGATAGTAACTGAAATTACCCCGGCAACTGAGTTTTATAAAGCCGAGGATTATCACCAGAGTTATTTTAACAATAACCCGCGTAACCCCTATTGCGCGGCTGTTATTCAACCCAAGCTGCATAAATTTGCAAAGGAGTTCACCGAAAAAATAAGACCCGAATTGCTATAGCTGAAAGCTTAAAGCAGAAAGCCAAAAGCTTTGGTCTTTCTGCTTTAGGCTTTCGGCTTTTTAAATCTATAACTTTACAAACGTGTTTTTTCCTACTTCTTTTTTGGTGCTATTATTTATTACCCTGATGACATAGGCGCCTGGGGACAGGGTACCAATATTATTTTGCCAGGTTGGCGACGATGTTGTAGCCGACATTACTGTAGCACCGGTTACACTTATGATTTTGATCTCATATGATTGGGGAGGGCTGCTTTGATTTAAGTTCCGGGTCATTGCCCCAGTCGTTAAAACAACAGGGCCCGAAACCGGATTGCTGTCGTTTTGGTTGATAGCCAAATTAATTACACTGCTTGCGGGGTTAGGGTAAACACTGATATTACCGGCAATTGCATTGTTCCCGTTTCCGTAAAAAAGTGTAACAATATTGGAATAGGTGATGGCGCCATTCAGATCCTGTATTTTTAAACGGTACTGATCGGAAGCCACGGGCGGGGCTTTATCCAAGCTGCTGTAAGTGCCTGTTGCATTTGACACAAAACCATTCACAACAACAAAAGTTACGCCGCCGTCGCTGCTTCGTTCAACAGAGAAGTTGGTATAGTCTTGTTCATTTTCTGTAGTCCACAAAATTTGGGAGCCATTGGTAGCTTTTTTTGCAGTAAAACTTAATAAATGAACCATCAAAGCCGGGTTTTGCCTGATAAGCAATTGAAAGCGTTTACGACCAGAACTATTGCTGTCTGCGGTGATGTTAAACGCGTAGCTTGTATTATGTCTCAGGTCCAATGAATCACCAATAAAACGGTCCATCAGCCAAACATCATATAGCTGCGGAATGCTTTCCAGTTCGGTCATATTTAAATTATAGGCGCCGTAAGCTGTGGCATTTACAAAAAGCGGAATGTTTACAGGTTTCAATCCTGGCAACGGCATTTTATTAATTGCCAGCTCTACGTTGTCACTTGAAAAACTTGCCATTTTTACCTGCCCGTTCCCTGATTTGTAAGGAGAGTCTTCATTAAAGACATATTGCGATGAAGCAGCTGAATTAAAGCCGATATACATATCATCTGTGTTGACTGAGTCTTTGGCCATTTGTAAACGCAAATGCGGGTCGGGAGTGGTACTTTCTAAAGCGGCCATATCGCCCTTGCTTGCCATAAAAAGGTTAAGCCCGGTGTTTTGGGTGTTTGTTTTAGCTGACTCATTGAAAATAAGCTGCGGACTGGTACTATTGGCCGCCAATACAAAAAAGCCCTGCCCGCTTGCTATGGTTTTGGTTCCATGATTGGTATGTGCGCCGCCTTTTTGATAGGTATCGTAATTATTTGTTGCCGGGTTAAGTTCATAAATGGTATTGCCAACATTGTTCGCATAAATGCCGGTAGTAGTTGTGGAGGTATTGTATTGTTCCCAGTCAATAGAACTGGCATAAGGGTTGCCCACTAAATTAAACCCACGAACGGCATAGTTAGTGGTCGTTGTGTTTGTACCAGAACCTGTGTAGCCCAAATTTGCAGAGGCTGGTGTGTACCAGTCGTGTACTATCACCTGTCCCTGGTTTAAGGTGCCTGTTGTTGTGGTGGTATCGCTTACCGGAGTATAGCCCACTGTTGTTTCTGCCGTTAAAGAAGCGGAAGCTTTGTTCCCTCTGAAGAAAAACATTACCCCATTGCCAACAGGAAGA
>Ga0316224_1000508_pt1 | contig 53561 bp, 43 predicted proteins | sample TBH18013metaG_FD_206254 | JGI IMG/M metagenome (GOLD analysis project Ga0316224, IMG submission 206254) | Freshwater microbial communities from Trout Bog Lake, Wisconsin, USA - TBH18013 | ecosystem: Environmental > Aquatic > Freshwater > Lake > Hypolimnion/Profundal zone | place: USA: Wisconsin... | reverse complement strand
TTCCCGGGTATGTTTCCCACTTTATATTTGAGGAAGGTTGGAAAAACGTTTGCATAACCCTTGGTTCCATAGATACCGGTAGCTGCTTCGGGACCGTCCATGTGAGGCTGCCACCAGCCGCTTTCAACGATCGATTCAGCGCCATTGCTCCAGGATATCATGATAATTCCTGAGTCGTCAACATCGTAATTCCCATAATGGGTACCGATCTTGGCATAGACCTTTGTTGGCATTGGATCACCCAGAATGTACCTGGCGGTGTCTATGGCATGTACCCCCATGTCTGCAAGGGCTCCGCCTCCGGCCAGGGCTTTTTGGGAGAACCATCCGGCAGGCCCCCAGTTTTCGTGGATTCCATATCCCTTGGTTTTGACAACCTTTCCCAACTGACCAGAGTCAACTGTCTCTTTTACAAAGTTAACATCGTTGTCGAAACGCCACATGTGACCCGTCATCACTAACTGATTTCCGGCATCGGCAGCCGCTTTGATGGTGCGGCCTTCCTCAGCACTCATGGCCATTGGTTTTTCAAGGAAGACATCTTTACCATTATTGAGGAATTCGATGGCAAACGGCGCATGGAACTTATTGGGCGTTCCAATGACAACGGCATCAATATCCTCTCTTTTGAACAGTGAAGTAACATCGGTTGTGGCTTCCCTGATATTATATTTATCGGCAAAGGCCTGAGCTGCTTCAATCGGGAGTCCGACAACGACTGCAATCTCAACACCGGGAATAGCCTGGAGCCCACGGGCATGATAGTTGGAAATATAGCCTGCGCCAATAAGGGCAATTTTTATGGTTTTCATAAGTAATTATTAAATTGATTTTGAAGTTGAACCCCTTCAGGGTTCTGGTTAGATCGCGTATTTCAACCGTGGGTTGCACCCACGGTTATTCGAATTAGACCCTGTTCAGGGTTTTCAGGAAGCTAAAGTCTGAAGGACTTGTCCGCCAGCTGGCGGATTAATAACCTCCGGCGGAACCGGAGGTTATGGCATGTATGTCCGCAGGAACCCTGAAGTGGGTTCAATAGTTTAATGGTCAGAAATTAAAGACTTTCGGCGTTGTCGTAAACCTTTTGGATGGCAGCTGCCACCAGCTCCATGTCGGCTTTGGTCCCCATGAGAATTTTATGGTGGATACAGGCTGATCCTTCAAAGTGAATCTTATCACAAACAGGCAGATCAAATCTTGCAGGATCGATGGCGGCCCAGTACTCTTCATTAAGTTTATGACGTGCAGGCTTCGTCTGAGGGGCATACAGTGAGCATTTATTCAAAGGGGTGTAACTCGCTGCCACTTCAATTCCAAGTTCTGCAGTAAGGGCTGCCCGGAATTTGGCAACCGGTAAACCTTTGAATTCAGCCTGGTTGTACCGGAATGAGAAATTGAAATAAGACTCTTTCGTTTCGCGGGCATCCCTCCGCATCGGGATGATGCCTGGGATCGCTTTAATCAACGAGTTCAGATATATACCATTTTCATCCCTTACCCTGTTTTGTTCCGGTAATCTTTTCAGACCTTCAACCAGGATTGCCGCCTGAAATTCAGTGATTCTGAAATTCCCTGACTGGCAGAAATTTCCGGCATCAAAATAAACGCCTTCACCTTTATTGGCCTTTACCGTTGTTTCAGGTTCAGGTCTTCTTCCGCAATTGCGGAGTGCATCCAGTTTTTCGTACAATTCGAAGCTATTGGTGGTCACTGATCCCCCTTCTCCGGCGGTCAGAATTTTGGATAACTGGTAGCTAAAGCTGCCAATATCCCCGATGCTTCCGGCTTTCTTGCCGTTCCATTCACCGCCATGTTTATGGGCGCAATCTTCGATCACAAACAGGTTGTGTTTTTTTGCGATCCTGAGCACTTCATCCATATCTGCAAAATTGCCATATAAATGAACTGGCATAATGGCTTTTGTGCGGGGAGTTATGGCTTTTTCAATTTCCCGTGGATCAATACACCAGGTATCTTCACAAACGTCTACCAGGACTGGTGTAGCATTTACATCAATGATCGTGGCAGCAGTGGCTTGCCAGGTCAGTCCCGGAAGGATCACTTCGTCCCCAACTCCGATGCCGCATGCTTCCAAAGCCATTTGTAAGGTGACAGTACCATTTGCAGCTGCAACGGCATATTTAACGCCGCAAAATTCGGCAAAGTTTTTATTGTACTCAGTCTCTTTGGGACCGTTATAAGACCAGACACCACTATTCAGCACCTCAATCAGGGCATTTTCTTCATTTTTATCCCAAACAGGCCATTTGGGCCATGGATTTACTTTTGTGTCACGAACCGGAGAACCTCCAAGTATTGCTAATTTTGTCATAATAAAAGGTATTAAATGATCTATTCTTAGATTTAAAAATCTGCTTTACAATTAACTATGAAGTTAGTTTTTGCTGAATAAGCTTTTCAGACTGACGGTTTTGTTGTTCACCAATGGTTTGGCCCAGAAACTGAGACTCAGAATGTAGCCGAGTGTGACGAAGATAAACAACATCCCCACCTTAAGCGAAGCGATATCGCTGATAGCGCCGATCAACAGCTGAACAATGGCGCCACCGGCAATACCGGTCATCAGGATGCCGGCAAATGAACCGTGATGTTTGGCGACCGAGTTTAGTCCCAATGAAACAACCACAGGGTACATCACCGAAAGGAAGAACCCCGACATGGGGAAGGCCCATAAAGACACCTGGGTCCCGGCAGTCAAACCGATTGCGACACACACCATTGCAAGAATGGTAAACCACCTCAGGATTGGTTTACTGTCGTACAATTTCATCAGCACGAGTCCCAAAATGCCTCCGATGGTCATAAGTCCCCAGAAATAGGAAACAGCATCGGCCCCTGCCACGTCAGGATTGACATCATGGTATATCTTTAAAAACTTGGACATCCAGTAAGAGATGCCCTGTTCAGAACCCACATAGGCAAAAACGCCGAGGAAATACAGGATCACATATTTATTTTTAAACAGCTCGAAGTAGCTCTCTTTTGAACCCACTTTTTCATCTTCCTGTAACTCGACCGTTGGAAATTTTACCAGGAATACGACGACGCACATCAAAATGGCGATCAGGGCAAAAACCCAGTAAACCGAAACCCACGACATCGCCTTTGGAACCAGGGTGGTCATCAAACCAATCAATGGTTTATTCACATTTCCGCCGTCGATGTTGGTTACAAAGTAGGTATACATTTGCGGACTGATAAACGAGGCCAATCCGAAAATCAACTGAGCCATTACTGAAAAAAAAGCGTAATTTGTTTCGCCTCCCGAAACGCGTAAAAGGGGATTAATAACCACCTGCAAGGCAGCCATGCCGGCTCCGATGGTAAAAAGCGAGATAACAAATACATTGAACTTAGGGGAAAGGGCAAACACAAGCGCCCCTGTAAATGCGAACAAAAATGCCGCAATCATCATTTTCTTTTCCCCGAATTTTTCAAGCCAGAATCCCGAAGGGATCGACATGATTCCGTAAGCGATAAAAAAGGCAAACGGAAGCAAACCTGCCATGGTTTCGGTCAGCGTAAAGCTTTGTGAGACTTTGTCATTGAGTGCTCCAAGAATGTTCGTCAGAAATGAGATGACAAAAAACACGAACATGATCAGAACAACCAGGAAATAATTTTTCTTCATTTAATGAGAATTAGTTACAATTTTTAAAAATCAACGATGCCGCTCCCAGGCAGCCGGCACTATTTCCAAGAGTTGCTCCGACAACATCTGTAAACCGCGAACAATCGGGCATGACATAACTGAAAGCTGACTTTTTGATCATGTCGATATAAAACTGGCCTGCCTCTGAAATCCCCCCGCCAATGATCACCTTCTGGGGGGCAAAAGTATTTATGAATCCTGCGATAGCATGTCCCAGATAATCAGTGTGTTCCTGCATGCATTCCACAGCTGCGGCCTCACCTTCGAGAAACTTCTCCACAATGTAATGTCCGTTAATCCCGCTTTGGTCTTTTCCTGAACGCGCTGCATACTGGCCGATCAGGGCACTGGTCGAAGCATAGGCTTCAAGGCAACCCCTGCCACCACAATTGCAAGCGATTCCTTTATGATCGATTGTAACGTGCCCCATTTCAGTCCCCCGGTTTTTATACCCGCCATAGAGCTGGCCATTCATCACGATTGCCCCGCCGATTCCGGTTCCAACGGTAAGAAATATCACATCGGTGCATCCCTTCGCAGCACCGAAAACTGCTTCTCCAAGTCCCATCACATTGGCGTCGTTATCAACAAAGACGGGTAATCCAAACTCCTGTGAATAACGTTCCGAGATATTAATCTTTTCCCATCCGTTGAGGTTATCGGCGCCTCCATGAACTATGCCGCCATCGACGATACCCGGAGAGCCGAATCCAATTCCAATGACTTTGACATTTAATTCTCCGGCCTTCTGAATGACTAATCCGATGGCTTTACTCACGGTGTTGAGAATATCGTCACGTAAGGCTTTACCTCCAATCGAAAGTTTATCATCAAAAAGAATATCTCCATTTTCAGAAACAAGAGCAAACTTCACGAATGTTCCGCCCAAATCAATTCCTACTGCATATCTCATAAATTCAAATCTTTACGTTTGATTATTTTATAGTTTTCTTTTCGACATTCCATCCCCTGACCTCCAGAAGCGGTTTGCCTCCATCCGAATCGGTCAGGTAATAACTTGCCTCATAGGTCCGTTCCTCGCCGGGCAACAGCGTCACATAATTATCGTTCCAGTAAACCGGAAGAATAGGCAGATGAGTCGAAGGGTTTATGACATCGAGGAACAAAAAGAATGCAATGGTCGGTGAAGGGTTCTTAATCTTCAGGCTAACCTTCCCAAATTTTTCATTCTTGTTAAACTTGTAATCATAGCTTAATTGAACTTTGGGTAACTGATCCAATGCTGTATAGTCGGCAAATTGTTTGGTAGGAGTATAGAACGGCCATGACAATTTTTTGTAGGCTTCGTAATCCAGGATATCCTTTTTCAGTGGCAGCCAATAGATGCTGTTATCGACCTCCTTATTGCTTTTGTCATAGATCCGGATATCCAGAAACCAAACGGCCGTCAGATTTTTTATTTCCGGTAGTTTGTAGATCAATTGAGAAATATTCGATTTGATATTTCCCTTCCACTGACCCGCAAAGATCTCCTTTGAATGGAGGTCAAAAGCTCTGATCTTAACGGTAAGATCCTTTGCTTCAGCAAGATCTTCATTTGCCAGGTAGATATCGTCGAAACCATAGCGGTAGATGGCATGAAGCGGAGTACAGGCCTTTTTAACTCCGTAAAAGGAACCATTGGGTTCGAGATAGGTATCGTACAATTGCCAGATCATCTTGGGCCATGCCGAATTTAACTGCCACTGGACCAATCCGGTGCTCTTAGGTTTGTGGGCGATGAAAGCCTCAAACTGTGGGCGCATAATTTCATAATTGTTCACCTGCGCCTTAAAGGAAAATTCTTCAGCACTGGATGATTTTCCATATCTGCTGTTTATCGCGTTGATGTCGCGGTCGAGCGAGGTAAACTCATTTCTTCCTGTATGATATTCCCAGTATTTTTTATCAATGGGCCAGAGGCTTGTCTCAGGAAGCATTTTTTTCAGTGAGGAGAGGGGTGGAATAGCGGCTCCAGGGCAGGTTTCGGTATTGAATCCCCAGGCTCCGCCAAGCTTGGTATCTGTGAACCAGTATTCAGGGGGTGTCCAGGCATAGGGGCCCATCATTTTCATTCCGGTAGGTCCGCTGATTTCGCTTACCAGCGGAACGGTGGCAACTACATTGTTATCCTCTGTTCCTGCACCGCCGGCAGAGGTTGAGTAAGGCCTCGAAGGATCGTATTTTTTGAAAAGCTCAACATATTTCATTTCAAGTTTAGGACACGGAAGTTTATCGCTTCCCAGCATCCAAAGATATACACTTGGGTGGTTGCGCAACCACAACATCTGGTCTTTCCAGGATGCCGAGAGCAAGGCAATATCCTCATCACCTACGGCACCTCCGTATTTTTCATGACACGGTTTTTTCAGGTATTCCTCCCATTCCCAGATGCAATTATAACCGATCATGACCAGGACACCGTATTCGTCACAAAGGTCGTATAGCGTATCGTCCTTCCCCCAAAAACCCTCGCAACGGATACTGTTCAGGTTCATGTGACGGATATATCTCATCTGTGCCTCGACCGATTTGCGGGTATCGCGCAGGAAGATATCGTCGGCCCATCCGCCCCCTTTGACCAGGATAAATTTCCCGTTGATTTCGAATGTCCTGTTTTTATCTTTATTCAGATAACTGCGAATTTCCCTGATGCCATATTTCTTGCTGACCTTGTCAATTACCTTGTTATCAGCAATAAATTCAACATTTAAATTATAAAGTTTAGGGTTTCCCATCCCGTTTGGCCACCACAATCCGACGTTTTTGACCGTCAACTGCTTGTATTCGTTTGGATTAAACCGGTAGGATAGGGTGTCATTCGCCGGAATGGTGACTTTTTTCTCAACGTTACCCAACTGGTAATTCACCCGAAGAATTCCTGAAACTGGTTTATTGGTGCTGTTCACAAGTTCGGCCTGGATAAACAGATCTGCCCCTTTCTTGGTGACGGTATCTACCCGGGAATAGACAAAAGGGCTCCGGATTTTTATCCCGTCATTGATTTCAAGAAATACCTCCCTGAAAATACCCATGCTGCGATCGGATGGGATCGGATTCCAGTCACAAAATCCGAGTGAGTATTCGCCATAGGCATATTGTGACAATTTCAAGGCAACGGTATTCTCTCCGTTCTGAATGTAAGGATTGATATTGAACGTATACATCCGGAATGTTCCGGCAAAGGTGTCGCTGCCAACAACCTTTTTCCCGTTCACCCACAGGTCGGCACGGTAGTTAACTCCGTTAAAACGAAGCGAGACATATTTTTTCAAATCTGTACCGCTGAGTTTGAAGGTTGTCCTGAACCACCATGGATTTTTAAACTGGAGGGTATCGACATTTTTCATGTTAATGCCAAAAGTGGGATCTTCGATAACCTTACCCAGGGCAAGACTGCCCAAAACCGTGCCGGGTACAAATGCTTTATACCAGCCACGGGTATCATAGCCATTTTGGGAGATCACCTTTTCATCCTGCCCGTCTAATTTAACAGACGGTTGCATTTTCCAGTTGGAAGAGATCACTTCTACCCTTGAACCAATCCGGGGATCAGACATGGCACGTGCAGACAGAAGTAAAAAGGGAACTGCAAGGAAGAAAATTTTAAACGATATTTTTACCGGTCTATTCATTCGTAAAATCTTGATTTCTAATACCTATAAATATTTAAAAAGCACAGATCATTTTGCACATTTAACAAAATGACAAGAGAAATACATTAATTTGGTATTGTGTTAATTGTGCGTTTAATCAGGGTTCCAATGAGAACCTTAACAGATTCAAAGAAAAAAGATTAGGCCAAGAATAACTTCAAGTATTTTATTCAGTTTACATCTAATTTTAACCTCACATTCGGTTTTCACCTTTTATCATCGCAAAAAAGGTTAAAATTCTTAACAAGAAATATCTCCGGACGGAGATAATAGCGACTTAACAGTTTAGGCTACCCTTGTTTACTGATTTTTTCCAGTTTCTCAAGGTTGATTACTTTGATTTTTCTCCCATCCATGGCAATCACCTTTTCACTGGCAAATATTGACAGTGTGCGGATTGCATTGGAGGAGGTCATATTTGAAAGGTTAGCAAGGTCTTCACGTGGGAGGTATACTCTCAAGGTCTTATTGTCATGCTCAAATCCATATTTCTCAATCAGAAGGAGGATGGATTCTGCCAGTCGTCCCCGGATATGTTTCTGGGTCAGACTTACGGTTCGGTGGTGCGAAAAGCCCAGTTCCAGGGCAAGGTCTTTTAAAAGGGCAAGGGCAAAATTGTAATTCTTCAATAAAACGTTGTAAAGAATATCCGGGGGAACCGTTATGATTTCTGAATCTTCAATGGCAATAGTGGTTCCATTATGTGGTTCGCCGGCGATTAATGAACGGTAGCCGATTAGTCCATTTTTGGGTATCATCCGGATAATCTGATCCCGACCGCCAATGCCCTCCTTGATCAGTTTAACCATTCCCTCTTTCAGGTATTGCATGCCAACAGGCATTTCACCCTCACGGTAGACAAACTCATTCTTCTTATACCGTTTTACATCGTGGCTTTTTTCAAGTATGGCCTTTTCTTCGGGTTTTAAAAGATTAAAAATACAATTCTCACCCTCAAACTGACTCTCGTAGTATTGACCTGAATCCAACATTGATTGCCCGATTAACTGTTATAAAACATCAAAATTAAAAATTTTATCGAATTACAACGCATATTTTGCAACAAGAGGCATCTTTCTTCCAAATCCGAAAGCTTTTGACGAGACCCTAAGGATCGGAGGTGTCTGGAATCGCTTATATTCATTTCTGTTCACCAGTAGGATTGAACGCTGAACAGTTGCCTCATCAAAACCATCGGCTACAATCTCTGCCGGACTTTTTGCCAGTTCAATATAATCAAACAATATTTTGTCCAGTACTTCGTAGTCCGGCAATGAATCTGAATCTTTCTGGTCCGGTCTCAGCTCAGCGGAGGGGGGTTTTAAGATGGTGTTCAGCGGTATAATCTCCCGATTGCGGTTAATGTACCTTGCCAGTTCAAAAACGTCTGTTTTGTAGACATCACCCAGAACGGACAACCCGCCGTTCATATCACCGTACAATGTGCCGTACCCGACCGCAGATTCGCTTTTATTTGAGGTGTTCAGCAGAATATGGCCAAATTTGTTGGACAAACCCATCAGAAGGGTTCCGCGGATTCTGGCCTGAATATTTTCTTCGGCCAGATCGTGAGCCCGTCCTTCGAAAACGGTGGCAAGTGTCTGATCGAATGCTTCGACAACCGGGTGGATTTTAAGAATATCATATCTGACTCCGAGCGTGTCAGCCAGTTTCACGGCGTCATCAATCGAATGATCGGATGAAAACTTTGAGGGCATTAACAATACATGAATATTTTTGGCTCCGAGCGCTTTTTCAGCAAGCGCCAACGTGACCGCCGAATCAATTCCTCCTGAAAGGCCCAACGTGGCGGTTCTGAATCCTGTTTTTTGGAAGTAATCAGAGATTCCAAGCACCAGCGCATCATGAATCTTGGCAATGGTTTCAGATTCAGGCTGAATGACATGTTTGGTATTGTTATTACCGGTATCAATCATTGCAAAATCAGGTGAGAAATAGGCCATTTCATGAATTATGGTGCCGTTATGATCCACGAAAAGGGAACCACCGTCAAAAATCAATTCGGTCTGAGCCCCTACCTGATTGACATAAATAATCGGCACCTGGTATTTTCGGGCGTTATCCAGCAGAATATCTTTTCTCAGTTTTGCCTGATTATATGAAAAAGGGGAGGCCGAAAGATTAATGATCAGATCAGGATTTTGCCGGCAGTACATCTCCACCGGGCATAATGCGTAAAGATTCTCCCGGCCGAAAGCGCTGAATACCGGCTGATTAAACCATAGGTCCTCACAGATCGTAACCGCAAGTTTTAAACCGTTCAGTTCTATGAGGGTAAACTCCCTGTTGGGTTCAAAATGACGGTATTCATCGAATACGTCATAGGTGGGGAGCAGGGTTTTGCTGTGGACACTCTCGATCCTGCCTTCCTTCAGGAAATAGGCTGAATTAAAAAGCATTTTCCCGTTTGGGGATTCGTTGATGCTCGGGGCGCCAACCAACGCGGCAATTCCATGGCAATGGAGGGCAATGCGATTGACCGAATCAATACACTTGTCAATGAATTCGCGCCGTTCGAGCAAATCGTTGGGATAGTAGCCACAAACCGCAAGCTCCGAGAACACCACAAGTTCAGCACCCTGATTTTTGGCATTTTCAATGTTCCGGATAATCTGGTCCCTGTTGGCCTCAAAATTTCCAATATGGTAATTCAACTGAGCAAGTGCAATCTTCATGAAAAATCTCTTTGTTTATCGATAATCTGCCGGTTCAGAACCTAAGATCTGACCGATTCATCCGGCTGGTTTAAAAAATGAAACCTAATCTGAACCGGATAACATTTAACGTAGTAACATCTTTAACTCCAGCATTGACTGTTGTATCGCTGAATCCGTCAGAATAGACCAATCCGCCGGTGATGGCGTTTCCGTGGCCCAGTTCGTATTCCAGGCCGGCACCAATATTCAGACCGATGGTATAAAACCTTATCTCATTTCTGACTGCCTGTTTTTCGAAGCGGGGATTACTGGTTGTTGCCTTAGTTTTCAGATTAAACCAGTTCGTTAAACCAAACTGGGCATAAAAGCGCATCCGGTTAAAGTCTCTGGTTCGCATCTTCAGGGCCAGCGGGAACTCTAAATTAGTAAGGTAATAATCAACTTTTGTACCGGCCGGGAGTAACGTGCCGCCAAACGGGATTGCCTTATTATAGGTGAGGGATCCCCCCATGGTACTCACTGTCATTCCTGTGACAATCAGGTAAGTATCGGAGTGCATAAAAATATCCCCTTCAACACCGTATCCATATCCCAGATGGCTTTTGCCTTCATCAATAAATTTAGAATCAGAGGTCATCCACGACACCTGGGGACTTGCAATAAAAGTAAGATCAAACCTCTTCTGGGAATAGGAAGGAGTTATCGCCGAGAATAAAATAAGCACCAGCATGAGTTTTTTCATGTTGCCAGAAATTTTAAATTTGGTTGTCCCGCTCATTTTATACTTTTACGCCAATCAATAGAACAAATGTAGTTAAAATTTAAAATGGTGATCTATGCTTAAAGTTTTCCGCCTGCTTCCGCTGATAATTTTATTGATCGGCTGTCAAAGAAACCCTTTGAAAGTTGATATTTCGGGCATCGATTTAACACTCAAACTGAAGAGACTTGATCAGGATATATTTAAGGTTACCCCTGGTAATCTGAACCAGATTATGCCTCAGTTAAAACAAACCTACGGTTCATTTCTTGATGCTTACAATGAAAACATCATCGCTGTAGGCGATCCTTCCGATTCGCTGTATGCCGGTTATTTGAATGAATTTCTCCGGGATCCGGTAAGGATTTCGGCAAAACAGAAGATCGACTCTGTTTTTCAGGATATTACGGGCCTTCAGAAAAAACTGGAAGACGGCTTCCGTTACTTCAAGTATTACTTTCCTGCCAAACGAATCCCCCAAATAATTACCATCATTTCCGGGTTTAATCAGTCGGTTGTAATGACGTCGGATGCCATCGGAATAAGTCTTGACAATTACCTTGGAGCCGATTGTCCATTTTATACCAGGCTTGCACTTCCGGCTTACAAAAGGGAGAATATGTACAGTGCCAAAATACCAACGGATGTACTATATGCCTGGGGGATTTCTGAATTTGAGTATGATGAGTCTCACAATAACCTGCTGTCGCAGATGGTCTACCAGGGGAAGATGTTCTATTTTTTGGACGCCATGTTCCCGGAAGATCCTGATAATCTTAAGATTGGATTCCAGCCTGAAAAACTGAAATGGTGCAGAAAGAATGAAGCTGGAATGTGGACTTATCTTATTGAGCACAAACTTCTTTTTGCCTCCGACCGGATGAATATTGTGCGGTTTATCAATCCGGCTCCGTTTACTTCAAGTTTTACCAATGAATCTCCGGGAAGAGCAGGCATCTGGCTTGGCTGGCAAATTGTCCGGAAATATATGAAAAAACACCCGGAAATCACGCTGCCTGAATTGATGGCAGATAACGATTATCAGAGGATCCTGAATGATTCAGGTTATGCTCCGGGAGAATAAGTGAACTATGCAAGAGTGAGGGTCCGACTTAAAGTCGGGCTCTCACGCTCTAAGAATATAAAATTTATTTCACCTGAATTCGGACGTTACGCACCCAAACATCGTTTCCATGATCCTGAAGACCAATATAACCCTCTTTGGCAACCTTGGCCCAGTCGGGATTATAGGTTGGAAATTTTGAATTCTTCACCAGCTCATTCCATTCAGGAGTCCAAAGGTGATATTCAAGAATTTTCTGACCATTTTGAAAATGGATTACAGTACCCTGGTAGACAAGTATCTCAGCGCTGTTCCATTCACCGGCAGGTTTTGTATTCTGTGGATTGGCCGGAATCAGGTCGTAAAGTGAACCTGCCTGACGATTGCCGTCTTTACCCAGCATAGCATCAGGATGACGGTCATTGTCCAACAGTTGGAATTCAGGGGCTGTTCTCCAGATCTCCTTACCGGGGATCTCCTGTGCAAGGTAGAAGATACCCGAATTTCCCCCTTCAGAGATTTTCCACTCAAGCTTCAGGTGGAAATTTTTAAATTTCCTGTCATAAATAAGGTCTCCGCCATTTACAGAGCCAGCTTCACCATTTCCCGAACCCTTTAAGTGTATCGTTCCATCCTCAATATTCCAGTCAGATGGAAAATTAGTCTTATTATAACCACGCCACCCATTACTGGTTTTACCATCAAACAGCAAAATCCAACCGGTTTTTGCCTCTTTTTCTGTAAGGGTATTTATTGCACTCTTCTCCTTATCGCCCTCTTTTTTCTGGGTAACGGCGCTGGAGTTAAAGACGAAAAAAACAGAAACTAACAAAATTAAAAGTAAACTTTTCATTGATAAAGATTTTAATTTGTGAATTATATGACTCATGCTGAATTGATTAGATATCATAGTGATAAATAATAGCCTGAATATCCGGTTGCAAATTTTCAAAAATCTTTTGGATTTCAACTCTTATTTTGGTTAAAATAAGGGGATTGGATCCAATAAAAGTTGAAATCAACTGATTTGCATTGCAATAGGCAACTTCATATGTCCTGAAAGAAGCGAGTTACAGGACCTTGATTTTAATGTTCCTGAACCAGACATCAGAGCCGTGATCCTGTAACCCAATCAAACCCTCCCTGGCGATATTTTCCCAATCGGGATTCAGTCCCGGGAATTTTGATTTACTCACAAGGGCCTTCCACTCAGGTGTCCAAAGTTCATATTGCAAGATAAGGACGCCATTCTGCCGATGAACTATTTTACCCTGATCACAGATAATCTCAATCGAGTTCCATTCGCCTGCAGGTCTGGCGTTTTGGGGATTGGCCGGAATCAGATCATAGAGCGATCCTGCTTTTCTGTTCCCGTTTTTACCTCTGAAGGAATCAGGATTTCTGTCATTGTCAAGGATCTGCATTTCGAGGGCACTTTTATAGAGCGGCCAGTCTGCCACCTCCTTTCCTAAATAAAAAATCCCTGAATTACCCCCATTTGCAACCTTCCATTCCAACCGGAGATCAAAATTTGAAAACAGCTGACCGGAATAAATAATATCCCCGCCATCCGATTTACCGGCTTCACCCCTGATTGTTTCGCTCTTACATCTCAGGGTTCCATCTTCAACAGTCCAGGCAGCCGGAAAATTTTTCTTATTATATCCTCTCCAGCCTGTCGGGGTAGTCCCGTCAAACAAGAGTTTCCAATCCTGTGCCTTCTCTGCATCAGTAAGTTGATTGACAGGGCCTTTCACGCAACACTGCGCATTCTCCAGCTGTTTCCTCACTGCCTGTAAATCGGTATTGCTCCTTTTATTACCCCGCTGACAACCTGTAGCCAGAAAAAGAACAACCACCAGACAAGCTCCCAATTTATTCATGATATGCATTTTTGCAGACAAAAATAACGGACATATTCGAAATCCTGTAGCCCAGAGGTTTGACCCGTTGGTTCACTACAGGGTATGTTAAATATTGATTCAAATTTACGATAAAATGATCATTCTGAAAATGGGGTAGCCTAAATATGTATTAGATTTGCAATAATTAAGTTTAAAACCAATCAGGTTTTAATAAACGTATTTGGTTATGGGCAAAAAAATTGCAATTCTGACTGCAGGCGGGGATTGTCCCGGATTAAATGCTGCCATCAGGGGGGTAGGAAAAACAGCTATTGTCAATCACGGAATGGAAGTAATCGGATTTACTGCAGGTTACAGCGGTTTAATCCGGAAGGAATATGTCCATTTGGATGAGACAAAACTCTCGGGGATCCTTACCCTGGGAGGGACTATTCTCGGAACTTCACGTGAGAAACCGTTCAAATTGGAGAAAGGACTGACCTATAATAACAAGCCGGGTCTGATCAAGAAAAACTATGAAGAACTGGGTCTCGACTGTGTGGTTTGCATCGGTGGAAACGGGACCATGAAAACGGCCCATTTACTTTCTCTTGAGGGGATTAACGTTGTCGGAATTCCCAAGACAATTGATAACGACGTTTACGGCACAGAAATCACTTTTGGGTTTGACTCGGCGGTAAGTATTGCTACAGAGGCAATTGACCGATTACACTCCACGGCCAACTCGCACCAGCGGGCGATGGTCATCGAGGTGATGGGGCACAATGCTGGCTGGATCGCACTGTATGCCGGGATCGCCGGCGGCGGTGACATAATTCTGATTCCTGAAATCGGATATGATATAAACAAGGTTTGTAAGACCATTGAGGAGCGGTTTTCGAAAGGGAAAGTTTCGGCCATCGTTGTGGTTGCAGAAGGGATTCAGAAGCCTGAAAATATGTCTGCAGCTTCCTATATAGTGAGTAAAATTCAGCAACTTACTAAAATAGAGGCCCGCGAAACCAGACTTGGTTACGTTCAACGCGGAGGAAGCCCTTCAGCAATGGACCGGATCCTGGCAACGCGCTATGGGGCCTATGCTGCAGAACTGATTGCCAAAGGGGAATATGGGAAAATGGTGGCCATTCACGGCGATGTTCTGAGTTCGGTTCCCCTTGAACTGGTGGGGGGAAATCTGAGCCTCGTCGATCCAAACCATCTGCTTATCAAAAAAGCGAGGAATATGGGGGTTCTTTTTGGAGATGAATAAGAGTTTTGGGATTTCCGTTCCTGAGCAAATTAAGGGGTATGAATAAACAAAGCAGAATTATCGGTGTTTTAGCTGTATTGCTCATGGTCAGTATTGGAAACTTTTCCAGGAACCTGTCACAGGTAAATATCCGGGCAGTTGATTTTCTGAATATCTGGGCAATTGGAGCTATATCAGGCATACTCATCTACAAAGTAATTGAAATTTTTAAAAGGAATAAATGAAAAGAATCTTTTTAATCATTGCCCTGTTTGTTCTGACTTTTGGGTTATCTGTTTCGAATGCCCAAACCCTTGCAGATATTCAGTTTGAAAAAATGGACCACAATTTTGGTCGCATCAGGGAAGAGGGCGGACCAGCTGTATTCAACTTTAAATTCACAAATACCGGTAAAGTACCCTTGATTCTGCAGGGGGTTGAGGCCTCATGTGGATGCACCACGCCCGAGTGGAGTCAGGAACCTATCCTTCCGGGGAAGACGGGAATGATTAAAGTCTCGTTCGATCCCGACCAACGTCCGGGTGCCTTTGCCAAGAGTATCACGATCAATGCGAATGTACCTAAAACTACGCGCGTTCTGACGATCTCAGGCGAAGTAATCGAAAAAAATCTGGGCATTCTTGACCATTACCCGGTCAATTTTGGAAATATCAGGTTGTCTGCCAGCGATTTGTCATTTGTTCGAATCAAAGACAACGAAATAAAAACAGATACGATTAAACTATATAATCCCGGGACATCCCCGGTATCGGTCAATTTTAAAATAATCCCCCCTCACATTCTGATCAAATCGTTTCCGGAAATCCTACCGCCTAAATCGACCGGTTATTTTCTGATCACATTTGATGCCACACGAAAACCGGTATACGGCTTTGTTACAAATCGTATCTATATGTCATTCAACGATGAAGACAACTTTAAAAATGCCATTACAATCAGTGGAACCATCGAGGAGGATTTTTCGAGACTGAGTACCACGGACCTGGAAAACGGCCCTCGTATCGATTATGACAGCCGGGTATTCGATTTCAGGGAAATACCCCAGGGAAAAACGGTGGAAAACACTTTCAAAATCCTGAATAAAGGGAGGAAAGATCTTATAATACGCAGTGTGACTGCCTCATGCGGCTGTACAACTGGAAAGCTTTCCTCCAACACCATTCCACCGGGTGGAACCGCTGAACTAAAGGTTTCGTTTGATTCAACCGAAAAAGTAGGCATGCAAAATAAGATTATTACCATTATTTCAAATGACCCCCAGCATTCAACGACCCTGTTGAGGGTCATCGGAACCGTGAAAAAGTAACTGTGGGAAAGCCTTTTAGGCTATTAGACTGTTCGGCTTTTAGGATTTACAGGCTAGAATAAATATTGAAAAATAGAGAACGACCGAAAAACCCGAATAGCCTACAGTCTAATAGCCGAAAGCCTAAAAGTCTAAACAGCTAAAAAACAAAACATGAGCCATCATCATCCTGAAAATGATCCGCAATATATTGGTCTGAATGTCAATGCAGGAATTGAGAAGCCAGAGGCTGTAAGCGCCGACTCTGTTAAAAGATTCCTGAAAAAGGGCAAACGGCAGACCCTGACTTCTGATGAATACTTTGATGGAATCATCCGGGGAAACATAACGAGATTAAGCCAGGCAGTTACGCTGATTGAGAGCAATAAGCCTGAGCATCAGAAAGTGGCCCAGGAGATTATCATTAAATGTCTGCCTCATGCAGGGAAATCGGTAAGACTAGGAATAACGGGTGTTCCGGGTGCAGGCAAGAGTACATTTATTGAAGTTCTTGGGAAAAGGATTACCGGCAGGGGTGGAAAACTGGCTGTTTTGGCGATTGACCCAAGCTCTGAGCGATCGAAAGGTTCAATTTTGGGTGACAAAACACGGATGGAAGAACTTTCGTCTGACCCCAATGCCTATATCCGGCCCAGTCCATCAGCCGGTTCGTTGGGTGGTGTAGCGCGTAAAACGCGGGAAATCATTATCTTATGTGAGGCTGCAGGATTTGGAACTATCTTTATCGAAACAGTAGGCGTCGGGCAGTCAGAAACGGTCGTCCATTCGATGGTCGATTTTTTCCTGTTGATTCAAATCGCCGGTGCAGGGGATGAACTTCAGGGAATCAAGCGGGGTATCATGGAGATGGCTGATGCAATTGTGATTAATAAGGCCGATAAGGATAATTTTGAAAAGGCACAGTTGGCTGCCGCCCAATTCCGGAATGCGCTCCATCTGTTCCCGCCTACCGGTTCCGGATGGACGCCCCCGGTTGTGACCTGCTCCGCCCTGGAAAATACGGGTGTCCAGGAAATATGGGACATTGTAAATGAATATGTTACCCTGACCAGGGAGAACGGCTATTTTCAAAACAGGCGCAGCAACCAGGCGAGGTACTGGATGTATGAAACAATTAATGAAACACTTCGGAATAATTTTTACCAGAATCACCTGGTTAAACCCAGACTTTCACATTACGAAAAATTGGTTCTTACGAATGAAATGAGTTCCTTCATAGCCGCTCACGAGTTACTGGCAACTTATTTCAAATCAGTTGGAAATGAATAAATAGTGTTTGTCAATTAAATTGTTTTAATACCTTTGCCTTCTTAATATCTAAAAGCAAATTCAATCTTTACTGTAAATTATTATTCAATGAGAAATCTTCTAATTATTGTCATGGCATTGGCAGGACTTTTCTCCTGTGCAAAACCGGCCGGGTTCGTAATCAACGGACAGATTAAGGGGAAGGCAATTGGCGCCATCAAATTAATGAAATTCAACGATGGTAAGTGGGTCACTGAAGACTCAACCACCATTAAGGATGGGAAATTTGTATTAAAGGGAAAGACTACCCTGCCGGAATTGCGCCTGATTTCTATGGGACCTCAGACCATTGTTGCTCAGTTCTTTGCTGAGAACGGATCTCTCTCGCTTGAAGCCAGTATGGATAGTTTAAACAGCACAGAAGTGAAAGGTTCTCAATCGAACGATGAGTTTTCAATCTTGCGGAAAGAGTTGAAAAATATCTCTAAAGAGACGCAATCCTTGCAACAAAAATATAATGCAGCGCGACAGAAGGGTAATGAAGATGAGATGAAAAAAGCCCAGATTGACTATGAAGCAATGATGGGAAACCAAAGGGTTTACACTAAAAATTTCGTCCGTGAACATCCGAAATCTACGGTTTCTCCGCTGATCGTGCTGATGCAGCTTGCCCAGACGATGTCGGCTCACGATATAGATAGTGTTGTTTCAACTCTTGATGCGTCAATTCAGTCTTCGATCTATGTGACGGAACTTAAGAAAGTGGCTGATAAAATGAAAATTACAAATGTTGGTTCTCCGGCTACCGATTTTACCCTCAATACACCTGAAGGAACCCCACTGGCTCTTTCGTCACTGCGCGGGAAATATATTCTGATCGATTTCTGGGCATCCTGGTGTGGCCCCTGCAGAAAGGAAAACCCAAATGTGGTAGCAGTTTACAACAAATATAAGGACAAGGGTTTTGATATTCTCGGAGTATCGCTCGACCGCGAAAAAGGGGCCTGGGTTAAGGCTATCGCCGATGACCATCTGACATGGCACCATGTTTCTGATCTGAAATTCTGGCAGAATGAAGCCGCTGTAAAATACGGCGTTCAATCGATCCCTTTCTCCGTACTCCTTGATAAGGAGGGAAAAATTATTGCCAAAAACCTCCGCGGGGAGGAACTGGCAAAAAAACTCGCAGAGCTGATCCCATAATCAGCGCCTTAAGTTATGCAATAGAAAAAGGGGATAGCTTGAAACTATCCCTTTTTTGTGCCTTATCAAATATGGTGCAGGGAGACGATTTTTTCAATATTGATTAATTCGCATTGCTATTATACCATGAAATATTTTTGATTACAACGTTGTCCTTTTAATATCCTAAGCACCAAAGTGGTAAGATATCTGCAGCAAAAAACAGATAGGAAGAGGTTAGGTGCAAAGCACCGCATTATCAAACACCCAATTGGGCTGAAATATTTTGGCGCCCAGAACCATGGGGGGATTTTGACTTATTCAACAAATCAGAATATTCTAATCGGAATGGGGTGGTCAGGTAATAGACAGGGTTTGATAAATATTCAATTACCGACAGGAATTGTTAATCCTCCTCCTGGTTTTTCTTCGTAAGACCTTTATAAATCAGGTAAAGAACGTAAGTACATCCAATTGCTATTATGATGATTATTAGCTCTTTATAGTATTTGTCGAGAATATTCTTTTGAGAATAGAAGAAATAGCCCAACAGCGCTAGAATCAAATTCCAGGCTGTTGCCCCGATCGCGGTGAAAAGGATAAAGTCACGCATTTTCATGTTCGCCAACCCGGCAGGTATTGAAATCAGGTGACGAATTCCCGGAACTAACCGGCCAATCAGGGTGGAGGTCTTTCCATGTTTCAGGAAATAGTGTTCTGTTTTCTCTATGGCAGATTGATCAATCATCATTAAATGGGCGAGACGGGTATTGGAAAATTTAATCAATAATCTATTTCCCAGCCACTTAGCCATATAGTAATTGAACATTGAACCGACTATGGCACCCAATGACCCTGCAATAATGATCAGAAAGATATTCATATCCCCATTTGCAGCTTTATAGGCAGCAGGTGGAATGACCAATTCGGACGGAAAAGGGATAAATGTGCTTTCAATCGTCATAAGTAAAAATACGGTTGAATAGGTAATATGTGCCATATACCAGGTCAGGACCTGTTGAAAGAGTGCTCCCATAGAATATTTTTTGCCAAAGCTAAACTTTTCCTGGTTGAAAAGAAAACCATGGGAACGGATTAAACGGGGGTCAATGAATATTATTAATCGTACAGACACATAGCTGTCTGTCTGCACACCTACCGCATTTCCAGCAACCAGGCAGCAATCACGGCGGCTTGGGGAGCAAGATTGTGAAATTCAATATCTCCTGTTTGAGTGAGGATTACTTCGCGATAACCATTGGGTGAGTTAGAAAGATCAGGGATAATAATTTTGCAGATTGCACCCCCCATATCGTTTCCGCGGTTTACCGGCTTACTCATATTTCCGTCAATTGCAGATAATGCAAGTTGTTGATAATATTCCAGATCTGTAGCTTTGATTAAGGTATCCTTTTTAACCGATGCTTTGATGTTATTTTGCAGCGCAGTTAACGATATCTGGTTATTTTCGGCAAAAACCCAGGGAGTTGTTTTATCGAATGTATACATTTCACCCGTTGGAGTAATCGTAAAACCACCATGAGAGAATCCCCAGGCATAATTGATATATTCATACTGGAAGTAACAATCGACCTTGCTGAAAGAAATTTCAAACGGAGCAGTAAGGCAGGAGCCCAGCAACAGGGATGTTAGAAGTAGCAAAATACAGAAATTTAATAGTTTATGGCTCATTTAAACTGGTTTTTTTAAGATTAGATGTTTATTTAATTCTTTTATAACGACTTGTAACAGTTAGGATTCCGTCACTATTCACTAACGAAAGTGTATCATTTGATATCGAGTACTGTTCCGGCCCTCCTGTGTCAAATTTAATTAAATAAGTATTATACTTTCTATCTTCAGAAACTACTTTGTAAGTGCTATATCTGCTTGATACACTAATATTTCCATTTTGGTAAACATAAAAGACGGAGTTCCACGTAAAAGCAATGTCAAATGCAGGATGAGCCGTGTCTGGTTCCCAGCATGCTGTAGTAGTCGTCCCACCGCAGGAACTAAACCAAGACCATTGACCAATTAAACCGGATGAAAAGTCAACCGAATTATCCTTTTTACACCCCAGACAGCATCCAATAATTAGTGGCAGAAGTATTCTCTTTTTCATATCCAGATCTGACTGACTAATTGAATGTTAAATGATTGACCTTTAAACTAAACTGCATAGGTTTTTAGACTTTGGCAAAACGCGCTGATAATACCCCAGACAAAGGGTTAATTTGAAAGCAAAGGATTTTCAACCTTTCCGGCAAATAGAATGGCTCCTGTATCCTCTTCGGTAATAAAGAAGAGAAATGGCCGTGTGGCATGAAACCGTGGTCCCCCGGGCCCCATGCTCATAACCCCGATGGCAACCGAAGTTGCTGCTGTAGCCTCAGTTCCCTCTTCATTTACCTCAATGAAAGATTTGTGCTTTACTTTTGAAATATAAAGTTGGTCCATGGCATTTATTTTGGAGAAATTGGCCTCAGTTTTGGAAAACGCAACAGACATCCCGAGCGAGGAGAGGATATCCTTAAGGTAGCTGTCCCATGAGAATTTAAACCGTGGTATCCATACCTCTACTTTACGATCAGAGGCCAGCGCTGTTTTTAGATTCTCCCATACCGAAGTATCCAACTGCTGAATAAGTTGATCAGCAGATTTCCCTTCATCCGGCAAGAGCAAGACCATCTCAAACTTTCCATTGCCGTAAGGCATCTTTAACGCCCGGTAGCCGGTTTGTTCCGAATATCCAAAATGCTCCTTCATCATCATCAGGGGAACTGTGTCCGATATACCTGAGGAAAGAGTAAAAGGACCATCTTCAGTTTTTGATTTATCAAATTGCACCTGCCACTTTCCCTTGAAATAGATGGCATTAATGAGATACATAATTTCGTCAGCCGAAATCTGATTCACGATTGAAGGTATTTTACCTTTCGTTTTGTCCCTTACCCAATGGTTTATTGTAGTTAATGCAGCCTGATTAAAATCGAGTAATTGCACCCTGGCATCATAATATTTCTGATTGGCGGAAATAAACGGTTCCCGTACCGGATACCCTTTTTTGATCCAGATCGAATTGGCAATTCCCATCTTTACCCTGAAGTCGGCTTTTTTAAGAGTATTTACCAGGTCAAAATAAATCCGATTGATCTCATTTATATTCAGACCATTAAGGCCTAACGTACTGATCATTTTGCTCTTAGTGAAGCCTTCAGCTCCGTTGAGGGTCATACTCAGCGCCAAGGAAATACTTAATGGCGAAACCATCACATTATGCCCCTGGCTATCCGGAATTTTTGAAAAGAGATTAAAGGTAAATGCGTTACCTGCCTTAACCAGACTCAACGATTTTTGGGTCATTACTACCTCACCAGGGTCTGGTTTTGGCGTATTATTGTTATGTGCTAAGGCGTTATAGAAAGCCGGAACTATCATTACAAGCGAAAACAGAACTTTTATCATTTATATTTGGAATTAGTGTTCCTGTAGAGTGAATACGCATATTCTCGCAAAAACGCTACAATCAGGATAGCGTTTTTGTTAAAATACAAAATATTCTGAAGGAACGCAACCAATCAGCCAAAAAAGAACTCTTAGCGATAAGATTCTTTTTCGTTCTTTAACATATTTTACAATTATTAATGTGAATTTTAATGTTCCTTCGGGTCATAATTTTGCTGTACCCTAAATTTAAACGTGATTTGTGACGAACCTCGAAGAAACGATACGAAAATGTGCATCAGGCGACCGTAAAGCCCAGGCGGCAATATACAGCCACTTTTCATCAAAAATGTATGGGGTTTGCCTGAGATATTCAAAGGATGCTGGTGAAGCGGAGGACAATCTTCATGACGGATTCATTCGTGTATTTACAAAAATCTCACAATTTGGGTTTAAAGGGTCGTTTGAAGGTTGGATGAGGCGTATTATGGCCAATACTTCGCTCGAGAAATTCAGGAAAAACAACGTGCTTTATCCCGTTGAAGACATGCTGATCTTCGAAAGTATCCCGTATTCCGAAGAAACCATCTCTTCCATCTCCGCTGACGACCTGCTCAAAATTATACAGGAACTTCCTCCACGCTACAGGATGGTGTTTAACCTTTATGCCATTGAAGGGTATTCCCATCAGGAAATTGCCATATTAATGGAAATCAACGAAGGAACCTCCAAGTCGAATCTTTCACGGGCAAGGGTCATCCTTCAGAAAAAGGTGATGGAGAATTTCGGATTAGAAGAAAACAGAGTTACAACACAGTTATGTTGAGTGAAAATAATGAGATAGACCAATTATTTAGCCGGAAATTTGAGCACTTCGAGAAGACCCCGCCTGCTTTTGTCTGGGAAAGGATCAACAAACGACTCAATTACCGTTCCAGGTTTCTGACCGGGCTAAAAGCAGTAAGTATTGCTGCCACAATTGTCATGGCCGCTCTTGCAGGATGGTGGGTGAACAATCCATCAGGCAAACCGGATATTCGGGTTAAACAGGCAGCCGTTCAAACGGATAAAAATACAGTCAAAGAACAGGTTGCCAATAATATGCATCCGGCTGTCAGTGATTACAAGAGTGCACCGGAAAATCCTTTAAAGGTTAATAAGATACAAACAAACAAAATGACCTTGCAGCCAGTCATCGTTGCAAATACCCCTGTAATTGCCGGGAATGGTCAAATAATCAGCCCAAAGTCGGGTGATCAGGCTGTCACAGTACCTGACATTGAAAAACCAGGGAATTCAGAGCCTGACCATACAGGTACCGGAAAACCCATAGTACAATTTGTATTCCCGGGAAATACCGACCACGGCACATCCTCTGTAACTGACATAAAAGCAGGCGTTTCAAGTCCATTTAAGACGATCTCTCCGGATGTCGCTGCCGGAGTTTCTGTTTTTCATCGAAATCAGAAAAGGAATAAAACATGGAGCCTTAAAGCCGAATTTGCCCCGGTCCTGAGTAACCGGCCTCAAAATAATGTTCAGATAAGTGAGCTTAATTCTTCAGGGTTTAAAAGCGGTAATGTTAAAGTCAATTCAGAAAATTCATTTACAGCAGGAATTTTGGCCGGGTATAAAGTCAGCAAACGTATATTGGTTAAGTCCGGGGTAGCTTATCGGAACATCAGGCAAACCGGACAAAATAACGATGATAATTATTTAAACCGGCGCTTTGAATATGTTGAAGTTCCTGTACAGGCCTCCTGTAAGCTGGCAGAGAGTAGATTAGGGATAAGTATTGTCGGAGGATTCAGCGCAGCCTATCTGATCGGAAATCGTGAGGTCATCTCTGTAAACAACGAACAGACCAGCAAAGGCAAAACAGCCGGCATGCAATCATTGACCTATTCGGGATTACTCGGGCTGGAAATTGGATATGATATTACCAAACACCTTACAATAACCGTCGAACCTCGTTTGCGACATGATTTAAACTCATTAAGCGCCTTTAATTCTGTTAATTACAAAGCCGATCATCTTGAAATAGCTACCGGGCTGACCTATTGTTTTGACTGAGTTTGTTTGCCTCAATTGGATTCCATGCTGGAATCACCTAACTTTGCAAGCTTATTTTATGCTCTCTTATGGAAGATTTAAACTCAAAGAACAATAGATATAGCCTCTCACAGGTAGTGGTTCTCCTTTCGGTAATCTCTTTTTGTGTGATGGTTGGGGGCCTTTTTTTCTGTTCTCACTCAGATGTGGTTAAAAATCCCGGAGTAGAATCTCCTGCTCAGACGCAGAAAATCTATTTCTCCTCGGTGCCACTTCCTGAAAAACTCGATTTTGCACATGAGCCCGTTCCTCTCGAAAATTTCGACGTCAGGGAATCGCTTGACCGGGAGATGTTGATCGTGGCTAATTTCCATTCCCAGGCTCTCCTGTATATCAAGAAAACAAATCGTTATTTTGCGATCATTGAACCAATTCTCCGGAAAAATGAGGTTCCTGAAGACTTTAAATACCTGGCGCTGGCTGAAAGCGGATTCCTGGACAAGATTGTCTCCCCATCGGGTGCGGCGGGAATCTGGCAGTTTATGAAAAGTGCGGCTATCGAAAACGGACTGGAAGTCAATGATGAGGTGGACGAACGGTATCACATTGAAAAGGCGACTGAGGCTGCATGCCGGTTTCTCAAAAATTCATTCGCAGTTTATGGCAACTGGACCATCGTTGCTGCCACATACAATGCAGGGGTGAGTGGAATCGGGAGACAGGAAATCCAGCAAGGTAGCAAGAGTTATTACGATTTGCTGCTGAATGAAGAAACCTCCAGATACCTTTACCGCATTCTGGCCCTTAAAGTGGTTATTGGCGATCCGATAAAATACGGATTTAAGGTGAATGAGGATGAAAAGTATCCCATCATCCCCGTGACCGAAGTTAAACTGGATGGGAGCATCAGGAATTTCACCGATTTTGCCAGGTCCAACAATATCAATTACAAGTTATTCAAACAGTTTAACCCCTGGCTGAAACAGACCTACCTGAAAAACCCCAGGAAAAAAACCTATACTTTTAAGATCCCGGATGTTGGGAAATACCGTAGATTTGTTTTCACGGATTAAACCGGGTCAAACTGAATTGACCCCTATACCGAAAAGATTACCAGACAGATGGATGGAGAAGATAAGATTGTTGTAAGGGGTGCTCGTGAGCACAACCTCAAAAATATAGATGTTGAGATACCTCGTAATCAGCTGACTGTAATTACCGGATTAAGTGGCAGCGGCAAATCGTCGCTCGCCTTTGATACGATTTATGCTGAGGGTCAACGCAGGTACATCGAAACTTTTTCTGCGTATGCGCGTAGTTTTCTGGGGAATATGGAGCGCCCTGATGTAGATGAGATCACCGGGTTAAGTCCCGTAATTTCCATTGAACAAAAGACCACCAATAAAAATCCCCGTTCCACGGTTGGCACAGTCACCGAAATCTATGACTTTCTCAGGCTGCTTTATGCCCGCGCGGGGGAAGCCTATTCCTATAATACCGGGGAGAAGATGGTCAAATATTCCGATGAACAGATCATTAATCTGATCAATGAAAAATTCCAGGGGAAACGCACCATGATCCTGGCCCCGGTAGTTCGTGGACGGAAAGGACACTACCGCGAGCTCTTTGAGCAAATTCGTAAAAAGGGATTCCTCTACGCCCGTGTTGATGGCGAAATCCGCGAAATGACTCATGGCTATAAAGTGGACCGCTATAAAAATCACCACATCGAAATGGTGATCGACAAGATGGTTGTCGATGAGGTTGACCGGAAACGGCTTCGCGACTCGGTTGACACTGCTATGAAACATGGTCAGGGAATTATCATGATCCTGGATGCAGAGTCAGGCGATACCCGCTTTTTTTCGCGCCACCTGATGTGCCCCACCACCGGAATTTCGTATAATGATCCTGCTCCGCATAGTTTCTCTTTTAATTCGCCCCAGGGGGCCTGCCCTAAGTGTAATGGGCTTGGGGAGATTACCGAGATTGATCAGGCAAAACTGATTCCCGATCCTTTACTCTCCATTGCAAAGGGGGGAATTGCACCACTCGGCCCGCAAAAAAACACCATGATTTTCTGGCAGATTGAGGCATTATCTGAGAAATACGGGTTCACGCTTAAGACCCCGGTTGGTGAGATTTCGGAAGAGGCACTTAGCGCCATATTATTTGGTACCGGTGAACGAATACAGCTAAAAAATTCGCCGTTAGGAAGCTCGATCGATTATATGATGACCTATGAAGGGATTGTCAAATATATTCTGAATCAGAAAAATGATAACCTCTCCAAAACGGCGCAGAAATGGGCCGACCAGTTTCACAAAAGCATGACCTGCCCTGAATGTCACGGTCAGCGGCTGCAGCAGGAACCCCTTCATTTTAAAATCGACGGAAAGAACATCTCGGAACTGTCAAAACTGGATATTTGCGAGCTTTCCGATTTCTTTGATAAAATTGAGGAGCGACTCAGCAGTCGTCAGTTGCAGATAGCCACAGAAGTGATCAAGGAACTCCGCACACGGCTCCGGTTCCTGATTGATGTTGGACTGACCTACCTGTCGCTCGATCGCCCTGCCGGAACTCTTTCCGGGGGAGAATCGCAACGGATCAGGCTTGCCACTCAAATCGGATCGCAGTTGGTGAATGTGCTCTATATCCTGGATGAGCCCAGCATTGGATTGCATCACCGCGACAATCTGCGGCTGATCAATTCATTGCAACAGCTTCGCGATACAGGCAACTCGGTGGTAGTGGTGGAGCATGACCGTGATATGATGCTGCAGGCCGATTACCTGATTGATATGGGACCCTTGGCTGGAATTCATGGTGGTGAAATTGTTGCCGCAGGTCTTCCGTCCGAGGTGCTGAAACACAATACATTAACTGCGCAATATCTTACAGGAAAGAAAAAAATAGAAGTTCCGGACAAACATCGGTCCGGGAATGGCAAATCTTTAATTATCAGGGGAGCTTCAGGCAATAATCTTAAAAACATTGATGTTGAATTTCCGCTGGGAAAGTTTATCTGCGTGACCGGAGTTTCGGGAAGCGGCAAATCAACGCTTATCAACGAGACGTTACAACCTATTTTAAGCCAGTATTTCTACAAATCATTACTCGACCCGCTGGCCTACACCTCCATTGATGGGATTGACCTGATTGACAAGGTTGTGCAGGTTGATCAGTCTCCAATTGGCAGAACACCCCGATCGAATCCGGTCACCTATACCGGTGTTTTTACGGATATCCGGACGCTGTTCACCCTCCTGCCCGAGGCAAAAATCAGGGGGTACAAGCCGGGGAGGTTTTCGTTTAACGTCAAAGGGGGCCGGTGTGAAGAGTGCGAAGGTGCCGGAATGAAGGTGATCGAAATGAACTTTCTACCTGATGTTTATGTCCATTGCGACAAATGCAACGGGAAACGATATAACCGTGAAACGCTTGAAGTACGTTACAAGGGAAAATCGATCAGTGACGTCCTTGATATGACCATCAACCAGGGAGTTGAGTTTTTCGAGAGTATCCCCGCTATTGTCCACCGGTTACGGACGCTGCAGGACGTTGGCCTGGGCTATATCACCCTTGGACAGTCATCTACGACTCTTTCCGGCGGAGAATCGCAACGCGTGAAACTCGCTACCGAATTAAGCAAACGTGACACCGGAATGACGCTCTACATCCTTGATGAACCTACAACCGGACTCCATTTCGAGGATATCAGGGTGTTGCTTGAAGTTCTCAATAAATTGGTTGACAAGGGGAACACGGTAATAGTCATTGAACACAATATGGAAGTGATCAAAGTTGCCGACCATATCATCGATATCGGACCCGAAGGTGGTAAAGACGGCGGACGGTTGTTATGCAGCGGATCGCCCGAGGAAATAATTAAGCTGAATCAATCCTACACAGCAAAATACCTCCGCGAAGAGATGAAAAGGTAATGGGTTAATTTGAGAATGCGCTAATCTTATAATTTTGATAATGAAATAATTGAATGATTTGAAGATTTAGTAATTCAAAATAAATATAAAAACCGTATTTTATAATTTAAGTTGACTGGCAGTATTTCCCCAGGCCTTACTTTATAATTTAAGTTGTCTGGCAGTATTTCCCCAGGCCTTATTTTAAACTTTAAGTTGTCTGGCAGCATTTCCGCAAGCCTTGGTTGATACTTTAAGTTGTCTGGCAGCATTTCCGCAAGCCTTGGTTTAAACTTTAAGTTGTCTGTTTTAAAAGCTTCGGAGTCAAAAAGTAACTTGTAGTGAGCCGTCTGAAAAACTAAGTTCATGATCGGGTCGTGTCCGGGTAGACAGAGGTATTTATGCGGTTAATCCTGTGATTAAATGGGCTTAATCGGAATTATAATAATAAAAACAACCTGTTATTCTGAACCATGAGACAAATTCTCCTTGTTTTACCCTTTTTAATGGTGATTGTGGCTTGCTCCACTCAACCCGAAGTCGCACAGTGGCGTGGTCCAAACCGTGACGGCCATTATCCCGGTACCGGCCAGCTTAAAAAATGGCCCAAAGAGGGGCCGAAGCTCCTCTGGGCCAGTGACCAGGTGGGTGACGGTTATGGTTCACCCGTCGTAACTCACGACGCGATTTTTGTTACCGGAGCGATTGACAGTACCGCCTGGCTCTTTTCTTTCGATCTCAAAGGAAATCTCCGGTGGAAGGCACCCTATGGTCCCGAATGGACTCAGGGATTTCCGGGTTCACGATCAGCCCCGACCGTGGTTGATAACCTCGTATATGTATCCTCAGGAAAAGGTGAACTTGCATGCCTGGATCGCAAGGATGGCCGTAAAATATGGTCAGTCAATCTCTTCTCTGGTCTTCACGGGAAGAACACCATGTTTGGATACTCAGAAGGTCTGGTTGTTAAAGATCAGATGATCTACTGTTCGCCGGGTGGTGCCGACACCAATGTGGTAGCATTAGACCGTTTTTCGGGAAAACTGATCTGGAAATGCAAGGGGATGGGACAGCTTTCGGCATTTTGCTCCCCCAGGATCATTCACCATGCCAAACACAATATCCTGCTCACCTTTTCCGAACTTTCGATGCTGGGAATCGATGCGGATAACGGAAAACTTCTTTTTACGCATAAACAGGATACGGCGGGTAATGTCCACTCCAATGCCCCGATCTATCAAAACGGTTACCTCTGGTACGTTGCTGGTGATGGTAACCGCACTGTAAAACTTAAATTGTCGGAAGATGGTGAAAGCATTGCAGAAGTCTGGCGTTGCCTTCCCTTCGACAATATCATGGGGGGAGTGGTTCAGGTTGATAATCATTTAATTGCAACGGGGCACCGCCGGCTGGAGCTGATGTCACTTGATATGGAGAGTGGCCAGGTAACCCGGCAACTAAAAATTGGCCGTGGGTCTACGATATATTCCGACGGAATGATCTATCTTTATGATGAAAAAGGACATGTGCACCTTGTCGATCCTGCCGGAGGAGATCTAAAAGAGGTCAGTGCCTTTAAGATTACGCGGGGGACCAAAGAACATTTTGCTCACCCGGTTATTGGCAATGGTACACTTTTTATCAGACATGGAAAGAGTTTAATGGCTTATAATCTCAAACAGGCATGAAAAAAACATCGGTTATTCTGCTGGTTCCTGCAATTATTTTAGGAGTTGCCATTGCATGGATAGATTCCCGGCCAACCTGGGATGACACGGGTATTTCGGTATTAATGATTTTGGTTGCTTCGGCTGCATTTGGGTTTATTACTGCTGAAAGGCCATGGTTAACTGCCCTTGCGGTCAGCATCTGGATCCCGTTATTCGGAATTCTCTCAACTCATAATTTCGGTTCATTGCTTGCATTGGTCCCTGGATTTGCAGGAGCCTACCTGGGATATCTCTTTAAAAGGAAAGGGTGGAGATAAATTACTCCTTCATCCACTCAAAAACACGGTAATGTTCCCCGTTCATACCCAGGCGTGCATAGACTTCCATCGCCTTTTTATTCGATTCATCCACATAAAGCCTGATCCCTTTCAGTGATACGTCACCTGCTACCAATGCTTTGACGTGGGAATAAAGGGCGGCATAGACCCCCTGCTTTCTGTAGGTTGAATCGACATATACCGATTGAATCCAAAGAACCGTGCCATTGCGCCAGTCACTCCATTCATAGGTAGTCAGCAATGAACCCACCACTTTATCCCCCGCCACTGCCACATAATAGGCACCCAGTTTTTCATTGCCCAGAACCGCCCCGACACCATTTAGAACGGTTTCAGGATCCAGTTTATATTTCTCCGTTTCCCACGCCATCGCAACCTGAAACCCGGCAATTGCAGAACGGTCTGAATCTTCCCCTTTTCGGATTTGAATTTGCATTTTCCTCTTTTTTAGCTAAAATAACAAAAGTAAATTCGGCAATCAGGCAATGTGACCATTCGACAATTTATCATTGTCAGATTGTATAACATTGTCTAATAGCCGAATTATCTAATAGCCAAATAGCCTGGCTATTAAAGGCTATCCCCAAAATCTTTGCGGAATTTTGCCACAAGTTTGTCGACCCAGTCTCCGATAGGTTTGAGCTTACCCACAAAGAAGCGGAGCACAGGTGGTTCTTCGGTCCACTCCAGGCCACCAATGAGTTCACGATTATCATACAACCATTGGATTCGGTCTTCGGCGTATTTGATTTGCGACAAGGTGAATACCCTGCGCGGGAAAGCGAGGCGAAGCAATTCCACATCAGCAAGGATATCATCTCCATTGGCATCACGCACACTTGAAATCGTTCCGCGCTCCATTCCACGTATCCCTGAGGCAACGTATAATGCAGCCGCTAATGCCCCTGCAGGATATTGTCCCTGAGGAACATGTGAGATAAATGCTTTTGCATCGAGGTGACAACCCAAACCCCCGGACGGGGTGATTACCGGAATCCCTCTTTTATCGAGCGAATCAACCAGATATTTAATGAAAGTCGGAGAATGGCTGATCACATTGAAATCAAGGGTTTCAACCAAACCAACGGCCATCGCTTCAATCTCACGGACACTCATCCCTCCATAGGTCAGGAACCCTTCGTAAAGAGGCACCCAATCCCGCATCTGCATATAGATATCGTGGTTATTGGTGCAAATTCCACCTCCACGGGTACAGCTAACCTTTCTCCCCGAAAAATAGGAGAAGTCGGTATAACTCATCATCTCGTGAAGAATATCCTTGATGGGTTTATTTTGATACCCCTCCTCGCGCACTTTGATGAAATAAAGGTTCTCATTAATCAAACTGGTATCCATCAGCAACAGGATCTTATTGGCTTTGGCAATGGCGGATACCTCACGCAGATTGGCCATTGAAAACGGCTGTCCGCCGATCAGGTTTGTTCCTGCTTCAAAACGGATATAGGCCACATTTGCGGCGCCCCATTTGGTAATAATCTTATTCAGTTTATGAATATCCATATTTCCCTTGAACGGGAAATCGCTTTTGATCTTCAGCGCTTCATCTGTATAGATCTCTTCGACAATACCACCCATCATTTCAATATGGGCTTTGGTTGTGGTGAAGTGGTAGTTCATTGGAATTACTTTCCCCGGTTTGACAAATGTCTTGGAAATAATGTGCTCAGCTGCCCGTCCCTGATGGACCGGCAAAAAGTATTTCTGATTAAATACTTCATGAATAGCGTTTTCGAGTTTGGTATAACTGGACGATCCTGCATAGGAGTCATCGGCGACACTCATAGCGGCTACCTGATTGTCACTCATGGCATTGGTTCCGGAGTCAGTAAGCATATCGAGGTAGACATCCTTGTTTTGGAGCAAAAAAGTGTTGAATCCTGCACCAAAAATCGATTCTTTGCGTTCTTCTATCGGTAAAAGGTTAAGTTTTTGGACTACGCGCACTTTGTGCATCTCAAGTGGGGTTGCATCTCCGCTGTAAAACTTCACGGTCTTTAATTGTTCAAAATTCTCCATAGTTTCTGTTTGTTATTCGTAATTTGTGTTTAGAAAATATAATGCAGATTAGTTCTGTGGCAATGCTGATATCAGGCAAGTTTCATTCGTTTGGATTTTGAGACTGCGAGTTTACGATTAAATAATCTTTAATCATAACAACTCGAAAGAGTTTTGATTTGTAACCTATTATTTAGAATGGGTATTAATTCGAAACACAATCGAACCGAATTCGGCTTTGTGTATCATTTGGGAATAGTGCAGAATAATCTGGTTGGAGCCGACTGACGAAACAATAACAATTCCTGGCAGAATTGATTAATCCGGCAAATGGCGAACAGTAAAACAGCCTGAAGTTCGCCCCCCCTACGGTTTTAATTTTGAACCAATTTGAATTTTTGTTTGAATGAGGCCTGCTCAAACATACCGCTTCTGTCGCCGGAACTATCTCGGGAAATACCACTTCTGGACATTCCGCCGCGGGACATTCCACCACCCATTCCGCCTCTTCCGCCTCTTCCGCCTCCCATGCCGGCAATGGCAACGCTGGGTGAAGTGCCTCCGTTATTGCCATTATTAAAAGAGGGGCGCTCCATGGCATTGACAGAAATGTTTAAGGTAATAAGTTCGTTGAGGGTAATACTGTTGGGTACAAAAAGTTCCTTTAGCGGGATGGCCATTTCATAAACGATGTGCTGAAGACTATCTGCTCCGATTGCAATGTTAATCCCATTCCGGTTATTTAACCTGAGTTCACTTTGATTGGTCTGAAAACCTTTGGCATAGATAGTTGAAATCCCTGATTGATAAGCACTGACAAGAGGATTTTCGGTTATTTTTTTCTCCATCGGGTTTACATCTCTTCTTTCTCCAATCCATGCCATTTTTACCCCGGGGAAGGAGAGGCTCGCCTTGAATTTCTTATTCTTCTCTTTCGAAATGAGTTGAATTGTCCATCCGGCAGTCATCATCTTCCTCATCTTTATCTCGTCTGGAGTGGTAAAGACGAAATACAAGTTATCCTTATCATTACAGATCGCATAGTTTAATCCGGTTTTGTCATCATAAAAATTCAGCGGACTATACCATTCATTGGCCACACCGTCAATTACAATCTCTCCTGGTTTCCATTTTGATGGTGAAACATCGCTTTGCGCGAACAGACTACTCATAAATCCAATTAAAAGGAAAAGGGCCAAACTAAACTTTCTCATGATTTTTAATTTTCGCAGGATTAATTTAAAGGTTAGACAACTCCCGGCGGATTAGGTTTAAAAGGTCGTTATTTCAGAAAATCTGCCGGTAGTTGGGTGCAAAAAAGACCGGGATTATGCCCCAATCGTTGTGTGACGATTTTGAGGTATAATCCCGGTCCCGGGATGTTTCGAAGGGAACGGTTAATTTTTGAAGATTAAAGCTCGCGGATTTTAATATTCCGGAACCAGATCGAATATCCATGATCCTGGAGACCAATAAAGCCCTCTTTGGCAATACCTTCACTCCACCCTTTGAAATTCTTAAATTTGCTTTTGGCTACCATGGCATCCCATTCCGGTGTCCATAATGTGTATTCAACGACTTTCTTCCCGTTCATAATATGGGTTGCATGGCCATCTTTAATTTTAATAACTACTCTGTTCCACGACATTGCCGGGTTAACTGTTTTAGGATCACAGGCGATCAGGTCGTAAAGCGATCCGCAAAGGTGGCTGGCAACTTTATTATCGGAGGCATCTTTATTGTCGAGTACCTGAACTTCGGGAGCCGCATAATAAATAGGTTCGCCTGGTACTTCGCGGACATAGTAAAAGATCCCTGAATTTCCTTCTTTTCCGGCTTTGAAATCGACAGATAACTCAAAGTTTTTGAATTTCTTTTTTTGGAATAGAATATCCCCGTTTGAACCTTGTCCCGGTTTCTTCCCGGCCCCTGTAAAAACCTGCATGGCATCACCGTCAATCTTCCAGTTTGCAGCCATTGCTGTACCGTTACATTGTCTCCATCCGTCAAAATCTTTACCGTTAAAAAGCAACACCCAACCCTCCTTTTGTTCCTTTTGGGTTAGCTTGTTAGCCTGTTGGGCAAAGGTGGGAATTGCCAGTAAGAGTCCGGCTGCCAAAGATAAAGTCAGAAAAATGTTTCTTTTCATGATTTGAATTTTTAACCCCGAAGGGCATTATGGATAAAATTGTATTTGGAAATTTTGACATCAAAGATAGTAAATATTGGATAGCAGATCCTGTGAATGTTTATCAAAACACAGGTTCATTAACATTCATATTTTAGCTCAGGCTATCCTGTATTTTTTAATTCGCGAATTTAATCTGTAAAATTTATTTTAAATTTGTTCACACTCTGATTAAAACATTTGTAATTTTGCCGCATAACAATTTAATTAATATCAAATGGACGCATTTGCACCGTGGCATATTCTTGTCCTGCTTGGAGCCATCCTCCTTCTTTTTGGAGGTTCTAAGATTCCTGAAATGATGGGTGGAATTGGGAAAGGGATGAAGGAGTTTAAAAAAGCAATAAAAGACGAAGAGGAGAAACCTGCAGAGTCTTCCAAACAGATTCCCAGTGCTTCAAATAAAAAGGAGCCTATAAAGGAATAATGTTATCTGCTTTTTCACGAAAAGCCCTGAATGTTAAACTATTCAGGGCTTTTTGTTGTCATTGTTTATATCGAATATCCCAACTATTTTCCATTATCGAAATTTGAATATCTTTGTAGCGATTTGAAATGTCAGGATTAATAATAATATCAAGGAAATAAGGATTTTAGCAGATGAAGAACATCAGGAACTTTTGCATTATAGCCCATATTGATCATGGGAAGAGTACGCTTGCTGACCGTCTTCTGGAAATTACCCAGACTGTCAGCGGGCGCGATATGCAGGCCCAGGTGCTTGATGATATGGAGCTTGAGAAGGAGCGCGGAATTACCATAAAGAGTCATGCCATACAGATGGATTATATTCAGGATGGGGAGAAATACCGTCTTAACCTGATCGACACTCCGGGGCATGTTGATTTCTCGTACGAAGTATCCCGTTCCATCGCAGCCTGCGAGGGAGCATTACTGATTATCGATGCCACACAAGGGATACAGGCGCAGACCATCTCTAATCTTTACCTCGCGATTGATCATGATCTTGAAATTATTCCAATCCTGAATAAAATGGATCTTCCCAATGCCAATCCGGAAGTAGTAGAAGATCAGATTATTGAATTGATCGGATGCAAACGGGACACGATTATCCGTGCCTCTGGAAAAACCGGTGAAGGAATTGATGAGATCCTCAAACGGATCATCTCGGATATACCATCCCCATCGGGCGATCCGGAAGCACCACTCCAGGGACTGATCTTCGATTCTGTATATAACCAGTTCCGCGGTGTTGTCGCGTATGTGAAGGTGGTTAACGGGACGGTTCGCAAAGGGGATGTCGTTAAATTTGTCGCAACAGAGAAACAATATAATGTGGATGAGGTGGGAGTTCTTAAAATGGCTCTTGATCCGCGCGAAACTTTGAGTGCCGGAGATGTAGGTTATATTATTTCAAACATTAAAACTGCAAGGGAGATCAGGGTAGGAGATACTGTAACAAATGTGAAACAACCTTGCACGAATGTGATTTCAGGTTTCGAAGAGGTGAAACCAATGGTTTTTGCGGGCGTTTATCCGATTGACAGTGAGGATTATGAAGATCTGAGGGCTTCGATGGAGAAGCTTCAGCTCAATGATGCATCACTCACCTATACCCTTGAATCTTCAGCCGCACTGGGATTTGGTTTTAGATGCGGATTTCTTGGATTGCTCCATATGGAGATCATCCAGGAACGGCTCGACCGCGAATTTGATATGAATGTAATTACTACCGTTCCGAACGTTTCGTACCTCATTCATACCAGGGCAGGTGAGACCTATGAAGTCTATAATCCGGCTGGTATGCCCGACAGTTCCCTCATTGAACTGATCGAGGAGCCTTACATCAAGGCGCAGATAATCACCCGCTCGGAGTATATCGGCGCCATCATGACCCTCTGTCTCGATAAACGCGGAATGCTTACCAAGCAGGAGTACCTCACAGCGGAAAGGGCCGAGCTGACGTTTGATCTGCCACTTGGCGAAATTGTCTTCGACTTTTATGACAAGCTCAAGAGCATTTCAAAAGGCTATGCTTCATTCGATTATCATATAACCGGTTACCGGCCTGCCAAACTGGCGAAGCTCGATATTCTCCTGAACAGCGAACCTGTTGATGCGCTTTCGACGCTTATCCATGCCGACAATGCCTATAACTTTGGCCGCAGAATGTGCGAAAAGCTAAAGGAACTTATTCCTCGTCAGCAATACGATGTGGCGATTCAGGCAGCAATTGGCGCCAAAATCATTGCCCGTGAGACCATAAAGGCTGTTCGTAAAGACGTTACGGCCAAGTGTTACGGGGGTGATATTTCGCGGAAACGGAAATTACTCGATAAACAAAAGAAGGGAAAGAAAAGAATGAAGCAGATCGGTAATGTCGAAGTTCCCCAAAAGGCGTTCCTGGCAGTGCTGAAGCTGGATTGAAAAAGTTAAGTATTTAGACCTTAGATTTTTAGGATGATTTTTAAATGAATCTTAAGGTCCGGGATAAGGTCCGGGAAATTCTTTTCCATCCTGTAGCCTATTCGCCTAAAGCCGCTCATCCTCATAGCCTAAACACATGCGGCGGAAGAGGCTTTTCCTTCCCGCTTATGCAGGAAAATAACCTAGATATAACATTCTTTTAACGAATATCAGGGGCTTCCGGTCTATCTTTGCCTGAAATTGTCCGTTAATGTTTGTTGATACCCATTCGCATATCTATTCTGCAGAGTTCAGTTCGGACAGGTCCGAAGTTATGGTGAATGCCCTAAAGTCGGGTGTCAGCAAAATTGTACTCCCCAATATCGATAGTTCGACCATTAAGCCTTTACTCGATCTGACCGCATCAAATCCGGATCTGTTTATTCCGCTGATAGGCTTACATCCCACCTCCGTGAAGGAAGATTTTCATAAAGAGTTGGAGATCATTGAATACTGGATGAATAAACGAAAATTTTCAGGGATTGGAGAAATAGGGATTGATCTTTACTGGGATAAGACCTTTATTAATGAGCAGGTTGAGGCTTTCCGGATTCAGATCGGGTGGGCGAAGAAAGCGGGTATTCCGATTGTTATACATGTCCGTGACTCTTTCCCTGAGGTGATTGAGGTGATTGAACAGGAGAAGGAAGACTCGCTGAGGGGCGTTTTCCATAGTTTTACCGGAACCGCTGATCAGGCGGCACAGGTGATTGACCTTGGGTTTAAAATTGGGGTTGGCGGGATCGTAACTTTCAAAAATTCGGGGTTAGATGAGGTGGTTCAGCAAATCGGTCTTCAACATCTTTTGCTTGAAACAGATTCCCCATGGCTTGCCCCTGTTCCATATCGGGGACGTCGCAACGAATCTGCCTACATCACGGCAATTGCTGCTAAAGTTGCCTTGCTCCATCAGATTTCTATAGAAAAGGTGGGCCGGGTCACCACACATAATGCCCAACAATTATTTGGATTTTAAGTGTTTAATTACGTCTGGTTTTATACTTTTGTGTCAGACCATAAATTTGAAACACCGTGTCATCAAACCAGCAATCAATCCTGATTATATATACAGGGGGTACAATCGGGATGAGGGAGGATCCAAAAACCAAAACCCTTTTGCCGATGAAGTTTGGATTGATCCAGGAGGAGATTCCGGAACTCTATAAACTCGGGTTTTACATCCATTCAGTTACCTTTAATCCGCCAATTGATTCGGCCAATATGACTCCCGATATATGGATCAAGCTGGCCGCTACCATTAAAAACAATTATTCACATTACGACGGGTTCGTTATCCTGCACGGAACCGATACCATGGCCTATACCGCCTCTGCTCTGAGCTATATGCTTGAAAATCTGGATAAACCGGTAATTATGACTGGTTCTCAGCTTCCGATTGGTATACTTCGTACCGACGGAAAAGAAAATATCATCACGGCTATTCAGATCGCTGCAGCTCAGAAAAACGGCAAGGCAATCGTTCCTGAAGTGTGCATCTATTTTAGTTCCCAGCTTTTCAGGGGAAACAGGACTACCAAGGAGGACTCACAGCAATTCAGTGCCTTCACTTCGCACCATTATCCGCAGCTGGCCATTGCCGGAGTCGATATTAAATATAACTACGATAAGATTAACTATGCCCGCAGTAAAGGGATTCTGAATATCAATACCTCGATTGATGACAATGTGATTATTTTGAAGATCTTTCCCGGGATTAACCGCAGGTATTTCGAAGCGATTCTGGCCCTTCCCGGACTTAAGGGGATCATTCTGGAATCATACGGCTCAGGGAATATGCCAACCTATCCCTGGATATTTGAAGCAATCAGAGAGGCGACCTTGGCGGGTGTTATCTTTATGAATGTCAGTCAGTGTCCTGGCGGACAGGTGAAAATGGGCTATTATGAAACCAGCCGGGAACTCCATGAAGCGGGAGTCGTGAGCGGAAAAGATATAACTGTTGAAGCAGCAGTAACCAAAATGATGTTTTTGTTGGGTCAGCAACTGCCTGTAGCTGAGATTAAAGCCTATCTCGCCCAAAATATGAGCGGGGAAATTGAAGATTAGTTCATATCGAATCTGCTCGATTTGCCTATCCTTTAGACTTGACGTTCTATTCAGATCCTCGACATTTAACAGGTGGAGACTTCCCTTGCGGAGATTGTTGATTTTACGGGCAGTCACTTCCCGGGCCTTTTGTTTTATATTATTGATACCCACAATTTCCTGTAGATGACGGGTCTGGATCCTTTCAATTATTCCAACATGCATTTTCATAGGTTCAGTTCAATGAACCGAAAGTTCATTCAATCCTTTAAATGAAAGAAAACGAAGGCCGATGTATTTGGAAATTACAAGTAACAGATTATCAAAAATATAGGACATATTACGGGCTGGATGCCCTGACAGGCTAAACAACCTCATGCGGAAGTCTTAGAGTAAATGAAGAGTATTCAGGTTAGAAAAAAGTAACCGCACCCGATCGCTCCTCCAGGTTGGTAGACTATCCTCAGATTAAGAATTTCAACCTGATTCTGCCATCTAAATATCAATTAAATCATGCCCTTGAAACAATTTTAAAACATTTCCTATATATCAGTATTTTGGGTGCAATATCATCTAAAATCAGGTTTTCAGCAATAAGTCGGGGAGAATGTATTTATAAAATCAGATCTATAAAATATTGAATCGTTCAGCAATAAGGTGGAGTTACCTGAAAATCCATTTAAAGAGTAGGGCGCGGCTGCTGAAAAGCGTATGAGTAAGCTAATTCAATAAATAATTTATTATGCCAGCAAAAAATCCACAGGATCCCAATTTGACGGGAAAGACTTTTGACATTAAAAGGCACAACCTAACTCTATGGCAGAGGTGGGTAGCAAGTACAGGAGTTATTTATCAGGGAACATTGCAATGCTATGGACCTTCCAATGAAGAATTTGTTGTGAATGCCCTACATCCTGACAATTCCATTCCGACACCGCCTGTATGTGATATGGCTCGTAACATTGCGTATATCTATATTCCATTTGCTGATTTTCAACAATACATTGAATTAGTTCGCACTGAAAAGCATGTGCAGGCAACTTTTGACCCTGTAGATCCAACCCGAATGAATCTTTACGCCTATAATATGTAATTTATGGGTCTGTTTTGAAAATTGGATGGCATGGGACTTCCAATCAGAAACAAAGGGGGGACTTCCTGAATGGTAGTCCCCCTTTCTTAAAGTTAAAAAGAAATGTTCAGATATTCCTGTTTTTACCTGTTCGGGCTTTTAATAACTTCATACCAGATCTCCCCGTTCCTCAAAATTGGCCGGTACTGGACTCCATCGACAACATAAAAGGTCTCACCCCTGACAGTAAGCTTATCATATCCCGGAGGAAGGCTTTCAACAACCGCTCCCAGAGGTGGTGCAACAACTTCATATTCACCACCTCTGTGAATATAATAAGTTCCGCAATAATAATAGTAAGGCATTCCTCCAAGGGTGAAGCTCAGGAAACCTCTTGGAAGAATTCCTATCCTCAGACCAAATGGGGGAGCAGCAACTACAAATCCACCCCGGGATGGACGGTAAAACAAACCATTGTTGAAATGAAAGTAATTGCCTCCGTAGTTGATTCTGGATGATGCGTAGGGTAAACGATTGATAAAGGCTCCACGGGCAGGCATTCTGGAATAGTGCCATGCAGGATCCCGGTGCCCGCCGCCGCCACCTCCATGTCGCTGTGCATCACTAACCGAAACGGAACCAATTACCAGAACGAAGCAAAGTAAAAATAAGGTAATAACCTTTTGTAAATCTCCTGTTTTAGGAGAGTAGCTGAGATTTAGAATTTTACGTTTCATTTTTTTAAGTTATTAATATGCCTGTTTGATCTGCATCAAGAGGAACGGTTTAGCCACTTAAATTCCAAAAACCGGGCCAAACTTAATGTTATAAACATTTTTAACATTTCCATTAAAATCTGTAAACAGAGTTCCGGAAAGAGGCGCACGGTTAATGGCATCATTTGGTCTCTGCTTTCGGATTTTGATCAAAATTTAATGTGCTTTATCCAATATTGTAGAAGTATTTGGCAAATGACCAGTGTATTTTTGACTAAAATCCCACTACCAGATTAAAGATACCGATTTAAACAATAAAAAATGAGATTGTCCAAATTATTTTTTCCACTTCTTTCAGGTTTACTGATAACAGGCTCTTTTACCAGGACAGCGGGTCGAAACCGGGACTTTACCAGGCTGGTAAATCCGTTTATGGGAACCGCTGCCGACGGGAATACCTATCCCGGAGCTGCATTCCCGTTTGGATCGGTGCAGCTGAGTCCGGATACAAAGCTCTCAGGCCCCGGAATTTGCGGCGGATATTATTATCCGGATTCAACCATCCTCGGATTTTCGCATACCCATCTTAGCGGAGTCGGGGAACCGGAATACCGCGATATCCTCTTTATGCCGACTGTTGGAAAGATCAACCTCCTTCCGGGCGTTGAAAACGGGAGCATTTCGGGATACAAATCGACCTACGATCATAAACAGGAGTCTGCTGCTCCCGGCTATTATTCTGTAATTCTTAGGGACTATCAGGTTAAGGCAGAACTTACAGTGACACCCCGTTGCGGCTTTCATAAATATACCTTCCCGGAAACAGAAAATGCCCATGTGATTATCGACCTTGCCCATCCGGGTGGTGCAGAAGAGCTATATATCCGAAAGGTGAGCGACACCGAAATTGAGGGGTTGCGCCGTTCGCATGGCTGGGCCTGGGACCAGTATGTCTATTTTGTGGCCAGGTTCTCCAAACCATTTGCCTCAGTCGATGTTGCTCTGGATGATGCAATTTTAAAAGGGGCTTCGGAAGCCCGCGGGAAGAATGTAAAGGCCTCTGTCAATTTCCGGACTAAAAAAGATGAGGTCATTCTGATCAAGGTGGGAACCTCGGCGGTGAGCGTCGATGGCGCCCGCAAAAACCTCAACGCAGAAATTAAGGATTGGAATTTTGATAAAGTGGTGGCTGATGCCAAAAAAGCATGGAACAAGGAGTTGTCCAAAATTGATGTCGAAGGGGGGAGACCCGAAGATCAGAAGAACTTTTATACGGCGATGTACCATGCCTTCTTAAATCCAAACCTGTTTATGGATGTGGATGGCAAATACCGCGGAACCGATCATAAAGTGCATGAAATTAAAGGGTTTACCAATTATACGGTATTCTCATTGTGGGATACTTTCCGGGCGCTGCACCCGCTGTTCACGATCATCGATCAGAAAAGGTCGGCTGATTTTGTCAAAACATTGCTGCAGATTTATGATGACGGCGGAAGGCTTCCGATGTGGCCGCTTGCCGGAAATTATACCGATGATATGCTGGGTTACCACTCCGTGCCGGTGATCGTGGATGCCTATATGAAAGGGATCCGGAATTTCGATGTGAAGAAAGCTTTTACAGCTGTTAAGCACAGTGCTGAAATGGATAAGCTGGGGCTGAAGTACTATAAAAAGATAGGGTATCTCCCCTTTGAACGGCAGGGAGAATCGGTTTCCAAAACTCTCGAATACTGTTATGACGACTGGTGCATCTCTCAGATGGCCAAAGAGATGGGAGCCAGGGAGGATTACATCACTTACCATCAGCGGGCTCATTATTATGAAAATGTATATGATCCTTCCACCGGTTTTATGCGGGGAAAGAAGATGGATCGCAGCTGGTTAACCCCCTTTGATCCAACAACAAACTCTGCCTATTCCGAAGGAAATGCTTACCAGTATATGTTTGTCCCGCACGATGCCAAAGGTCTGATTGCTCTCGAAGGGGGGGATGAGCAATTTTCAAAATGGCTCGATGTTCTCTTCTCCTTAAAAAAGGGGAGCGACGAAAGGGGATCCATCGGTCAGTACTGGCACGGGAATGAACCAAGTCACCACCTTGCCTATCTGTATGACTACGTCGGCGAACCCTGGAAAACCCAGAAGCTGGTCCGTCAGATCCTGACAACCCTGTATCACGATAATCCGGAAGGTTTGGCCGGGAATGAAGACTGCGGACAAATGTCAGGTTGGTATATCATGAGTGCAATGGGCTTCTACGCGGTGGCTCCCGGACAAAAGATCTATGCCATCGGTACGCCATTGTTCCAAAAGGCAACGATAAACCTCGAAAACGGGAAGAAGTTTGTCGTGCGGGCAAACCACAATTCGGAAGCCAATCTTTACATACAATCAGCCACCCTGAACGGTAAAAAATATTCAAATTCATACCTTCGCCATGACGACATTATGAATGGTACGGAACTGGTATTTGAGATGGGGCCAAAGCCGAATGAACATTGGGGAAACAGCCTGAAGGAGCGCCCCTGTTCCGAGAACGGCGAACCGGTCACCCGGCTTCCATACCTTAAATCGGGCGAGACCTTGTTTGGGGAATCTACCGAAATTGCTCTTGCCTGCGACACCAAAGATGCCGTAATTCATTATACCCTGGATGGTTCTGAACCTGAAGGTAAGTCTGCAATATACACCTCACCGTTCACGGTCAGCAACTCCTGCGTCCTGAAAATGAGATCTTTCGGACCGAATATAATGCCAAGTATTACAATCTCGTATGATTTCAGGAAGGCTGTTTTGAGTGAACCTCTTGGCAACCTGAAGGTAAAACAGGGGTTGGCCTATGATTATTTTGAACGGTTTTTTGTCAATGCTGATGATATGGATGACTGTACCCCCGTTAGCACCGGTTTTATCAATCAGTTCACGATTAAAAATGCCACACGAACAACCTATTATGGTTACCGTTATTACGGCTACATCCGGGTTCCCAAAGGCGGGATTTACAATTTTTCGCTCATCTCCAACGATGGAAGCAAACTCTATATTGACGGTATGGAACTGATCGAAAATGATGCGAACCACGGTGCGGTTGAGGAACCGGGCAGCGTTGCCCTTAAAGCAGGGATGCATAAAATAATGGTGAAATATTTTCAGTGTGGTGGCGGAAAGGCGCTAAAAGTGAGCTGGGCCGGGCCGGGCATGGAGATGCATGAGATCAATGAACATGAGCTCTTCTTTGATGATGCTAAGTAGAGTTCAATGACTTTTTAAACCATCAGGAATACAAAGGATTTCGCAATGTTTACAAAATTGCTTGTCCAATGTTTTGAATTAGTGGGCTTTGTGGCAAAAATGATTTTTAACATCACCTCTTTCAAACTTCAATCATCAATAAATGAGATATCTGACTTTCATTCTTTTTTTATTTCTTTTTGAAGTAAGTTCTTTGGCCCAGTCAACGTTGCGGCTTGAAGATCTTGACCTCACCAAAGTGAGACAACGCAGCGGCAATCCCAGACGGATTTTACCTGAGTCCGGGGATTCCCTGCGTATCGGGGGTGTTCGCTTTAATCACGGACTGGGGACCGTGGCTGCCAGTATCTTTGAGATTGATCTTTTGGGAAATGTGAGCCGGTTTCACGCGGTGTGCGGTGTGGGTAATGAAGCCAAAGGAAAAGGGGAGGTGGAGTTTGAGCTGTTTGCAGACGGTAACCGGATATGGACAAGCGGAAAAATGGACAGGAGCAGTCCGAACAAAACAATAAATGTTGATTTGAAGGGGGTTCAGCGCATTATTCTGTACGTTGCTGAAGGAGACAACTGGGATGAGCTGCCCGTTTACTGGGCTGACCCCGAATTGACTGTTTCAGGCGACGCCAATAAAGTGGAGGCATTTGTTGAAAAGGCTGAAATATTAACCCCGCCGCCGGGACCCGAACCCAAAATTAACGGGGCAAGGGTGTTTGGAATCCGTCCCAACTCCCCGTTTCTGTTTACCATACCGGCAACAGGGAGCCGTCCAATGAAATTTTCAGCCCTCAATTTACCCGGAGGACTCTCCCTTGACTGGGAAAGCGGTCATATCACTGGGAAACTGAATCAAAGGGGATCCTATACCGTTACGCTAATCGCTAAAAACAGGTTCGGAAAGGATAGCCGGAATCTCCGGATCGAATGCGGCGACAAATTGGCGCTGACACCCCCAATGGGCTGGAACTCGTACAACCTTTTGGGGTGTTCACACGTCAGTGAACAGAAAATCAGGGATATCGCAGATGCTTTGGTGTCAAAAGGCCTGATCAATTATGGATGGACGTATGTAAATATTGACTGTGGATGGGCGGATGAAGTGGTCGATCCTGCAGCGTTGGAGATTAATCCCAATGCGAAGTTCCCCGACATGGCGGGTTTATGTAGATATATCCATGGGCTGGGATTAAAAGCAGGGATCTATTCCACCCCCTGGACCCACGGATACGATGGGCGGAAAGGGGCGTCGGCGGATAGCCCCCAGCGGGAATACAGCAATAACCACCTTCCCGGTGAACCGTCCAAAATGGTTGGAAAATTCCATTTTGAAGGGATCGATGCCAGACAGTATGCCCGTTGGGGATTCGATTACCTGAAATACGACTGGACCCCCAATGATGTCCCTTCCACCGAAAGGATGTCTGAGGCTTTAAGGGCTCAGGGAAGGGATCTGATTTACAGCCTCTCCAATGAAGCCACCCTGGCACTCGGAGATGAATATGCGCGTCTCTCAAACAGCTGGCGAACCACCGATGATATTAATGACACCTGGGGAAGTATGTCCGGTATTGGCTTTAAACAGGATAAATGGAAGAAATATGCCGGTCCGGGTCATTGGAATGATGCAGATATGCTCGTGATCGGGAAGGTGGGTTGGTCGGGGAAACTACGTCCGACCAAGCTGACCCCGAATGAACAATATACCCATATCAGCTTGTGGAGCATGCTCGCTTCACCCCTTTTGCTGGGATGTGACCTGACAAATATGGACGATTTTACCCTGAACCTGATCACCAATGCCGAAGTGATTGAAGTAAACCAGGACCCGCTGGGAGACCAGGCCTCACTCTTGGAAAGAGTCGGGGAGCAGGAGAGTTGGGTGAAAGAAATGGAAGATGGCTCGAAAGTGGTCGGGTTATTTAACCGCAGTTTTTTTGATACGGAGATGACCATCAGCTGGAAAAAATTGGGAATCGGGAAATACTGGAGGATTCGCGACCTTTGGCGGCAAAGGGATATTGGACGATCGAACGAAAGCTTTAAGGCACAGGTTCCAAGGCATGGGGTCGTACTCATGCGGTTATTCCCGGAATAATATAGTTTATCCATAGTGAATCCAATTGTCTTCGCGGTGGCATGACATTTATTTACGATCAAAACATCAATTCATTAACTTCTATGAAAAAAGTATTAAAGTACCTGTTGCTTGGGATTTTGTCACTTCTTGTGATCATTGCCCTGGTAATCTTTGGGTTCTGGTTTAGTTACCAGCGGACAGTCGGTGTAAAACAGGGTCAGATGGTAGTTTCAGCCAAACCGGGCGAATTCGGACGGTGGGTAAATCCATTTATCGGTACCGGAGGATTCCCCACCTACACGAGTGCGGATGATATCCCGGGAGTAACGGTTCCTTTTGGAATGGTCAGGCTGAGTCCCGATACCCAGTTCTTTCTTGACCCGTTATGGGCAGAAGGGGGAGTGATCAGTACAGCCGGCTATTATTACGGAGATCATAAAATTATGGGGTTCAGCCATACCCGGATGATTGGCACCGGAGCTTTTGAAGGGGGCCATTTCAGGGTTGTTCCTTCAGCGGGAGAAAGCAGTCAGAAGGATTACAGGGAGCGGCATTTCAGCCCGTTTTCGCATAAAGATGAAGTCGCATTTCCGGGTTATTATGCGGTGAAGCTGCCCCAAAAAGGGGTGATGGCTGAGCTAACTGCCAGTGTCCGTGTCGGTTTGCACCGTTATACCTTTTCAGGGAAGGAGAATCCCCATATCCTGATCGACGTTTCGAGCTCGTTGGGAAAAGGGCAAACCACTGAAGGGGAAGTGCAGATCAATGCTGAAAAACACGAGGTTTCAGGTGCGATCCGGACCTTTGGGTCGTTCGCCGGAAGGTATGGAGGTGAAAAAGTCTATTTTTCGGCCCGGTTCAGCCAGCCATTTTCGGCTTACAGCCTGTGGTCAGGATCCGAATCATATATAAAAAAGGATGCTGTTCAGGGAGATCAATTGGGGGCGGACTTAAGTTTTAAAATGAATAGTCCAAGCCATGTCGTTGAACTCAGATTGGCGATCTCGTATGTCAGCATAGAAAATGCCAGGGCAAATCTGAAAGCTGAGGCCGACAGTGCCTCATTTGATGAAATGGTGTCAAGGGCAAAACAGGAATGGGAAGACAAACTTTCTACCATAAAAATTGAAGGGTGTACCGATGATCAGCGACATATTTTTTATACCACGCTCTACCATTCCCTCCAGATGCCAACCCTCTTTAACGATGTCAACGGCGATTACATGGGTTTTGACAAGAAGGTTCACCAGACCACCGATTTTCGATATTTTACCGATTTATCGCTGTGGGACACCTTCCGGACCATCCACCCGCTTTATACCCTCATTACCCCGAAGGACCAGCGGGATATGATGGTTTCGCTGGTGAAGATGTGCGAACAGGGTGGCGCACTTCCGCGCTGGCCGTCGGGATACGGCTATACCGGTTCAATGCTTGGGGCTTCTGCCGATATTGTGATAACGGAATCCTATCTGAAGGGAATTCAGAATTTTGATGCGGAAACGGCCTATCAGGCAATGCGTAAAGCGGCACTTGGCATAGAAGTCCGGAAAGAGGGGTACAGGCCCAGAGGCGGGATGACCGATTGCCTGAAATATCACTATTGTCCGGACGATTTGATGGATAAGGCGGTGAGCAAAACCCTGGAGTATTCCTATGCCGATGATGCCGACTCAAAACTTGCCAAAGCTCTCGGCCATGATGAAGATGCCACAATGTTTGCTGAACATTCACAGTATTACCGGAATCTGTGGAATCCTGAAACCCAGTATTTCCAGCCCCGGACCACCACCGGAGAATTTGTCAAAAAATTTAAACCCTTGAAATTAACCTACTTCGACTTCAATCATGAATATACGAACGCCTATGTTGAGGGGAGTGCCTTGCAATGGCGGTGGGCCGTGTTTTTTGACCCTGAAGGGCTGGTCTCCCTTTTTAAAAGCAAAGAATATTTTGTGAATGAGCTCAATGATTTCTTTGCCCTCTCCGATCCGAAACGGGGTACTTTTAGTCCGGGATCGTATTACTGGCATGGGAATGAACCTGATCTCCACTCGGCTTACCTTTTTAATTCGGCTGGCCGACCCGATCTGACCCAGAAATGGGTTCGTTGGATCCTGGATAATAAATATGGGGCTGGGTACGAGGGGATTGATGGCGATGATGATGCCGGAACATTATCCTCCTGGTTCGTATGGAGTTCACTGGGTATGTATCCGGTAGCCGGTTCAGACCGGTATCAGATCGGTGCTCCGCTTTTTAAAAAGGCCTCCATTAAAATCGGGGAAAAAACCCTTAATATTGTAGCCGATAACTATGCCCCTGAGAATAAATATGTTCGCAGGGTGTGGCTGAACGAGGTTCCGTTGGATCGTTTTTGGTTTAAACATTCGGAGATTGCCCAGGGGGGGACATTGCGGTTTGAGATGAGTGATAAACCCCTTTAAACCGGTTCTCGCCAAAATTGATTCAGCGGATTTTTAAGAATCAGAATAACAATCTTTGACAATAAACACGATGAATCCCAGGGTTGATGAACATTTGAGCAAGACCACCAGGTGGCACGATGAATTGGTGAAATTGAGAATGATCGTTCTTGACGGTCAGCTGCTGACCGAAGAATTGAAGTGGGGTGTCCCTTGTTACACCTTCGGGAAAAGCAACGTAGTTTTAATACATTCATTTAAGGAATACTGTGCGCTGTTGTTTTTCAAGGGTGCCCTTGTAGATGATCCCAATGGTATTCTGATCCGGCAATCGGAGAATGTGCAGTCGGCCCGCCAGATTCGCTTTACCAGCCTTCAGGAAATAGTGGAACTGGAAACCATTTTGAAAGCCTATATTTTGAATGCTGTATGGGTGGAAAAGGCCGGATTAAAGGTGGTTTTTAAAAAACATACAGAACTCCTGTTTCCTGAAGAATTTCAACATAAACTGGATGAGATCCCTGAATTGAAAACTGCTTTTGAGGCTTTGACCCCCGGACGGCAGAGAGCTTACAATCTGTATTTTTCCGATCCCAAGCAATCCAAAACCCGGGAGTCACGGGTTGAGAAGTGCATTCCGCAGATCCTCAGTGGAAAGGGATTAAATGATTGACAATTTATAATTGAATGAGACAATTTACCATTTTTATCCTGGCAATTATGCTGTTATCGGCCCCGGCATATTCCCGCCAGGGGAAAGTGCTTCAAAGGGTTCTGGCACGGAAATTTAACCGGCATGCCGCCCCGAACACAGGCCCGGAACCGGATTACACCAATCTTTCCTGTTGGAGCGCCTCTCCGTTTAAGGAGGATGCCAGTGACAGTATTCCCGCTTTTTTAAAAGATGAACAAAGAGAGGCACGTGCAGATGTCTTTTTCATCCATCCGACCTCCTTCTTTGGAGAGGCTGAAACCGCGGCCTGGAATGCGGATTTAAGAGATTCTGTGGTCAACAAGGAGACCGATTCACGCTCAGTCCTTTTTCAGGCTACGGTTTTTAACGGGAGTTGCCGGGTTTTTGCACCCCGATATCGTCAGGCAAATATGAAAACGTTTTACGTCCGCTCAACGCCCATTGCCAGAAAAACCTTTGACCTGGCATACTGCGATATCCGAAAGGCATTTCTCTGTTTTCTAAAGAATTACAGCCGTAACCGTCCGATTATCATCGCCTCGCACAGTCAGGGGAGTCTTCACGCCATCCGGCTTTTGCAGGAATTTTTCGATGGGAAACCGCTCCAAAAACGGCTCGTATGTGCTTATGTCATCGGATATCAGATCAAAAAAGAGGCCTTCAAAAAACTTCAGGTCGGAGAACAACCAGATCAGACAGGATGTTACGTAGGATGGCGCAGCTATGCGAAAGGGGAGATCCCTAAACTGATTGAGAACGAAAAAGGAAATTCGGTTTGCGTCAATCCGCTTACCTGGACTACTTCGGTGGAGCCGGCTTCCCAGAAACTCCACCAGGGAATCATGAATGGATTTAGAACGATTATCCCAAATACAGTTGGTACGGAAATTGAACCCAAAACCAGAATCCTTTGGGTCGATACCGAGGTTTTACCTGATGAGCATAAAGCGAGAATCAAAAACCTTCACATCTATGACTACAACCTGTTTTGGATGAATATCCGGCAAAATATAAAACAGAGAATCGATGCCTATTATAAATTGCATTAATTTTATAGCCAAGATTTACCAGCTTGGTGAGTCACGCTTTCAAAAATCCATAATATGAAGATTATGCTTTGAAATCAGGTTATACCCTTAAATGTCCAGCATATGCCATTCAAAGAACTGATCCGTCGAACACTCCTGATCCTTGTCCTGACCTTTGGTTTCTGGGGTATCCTTTACGCACAAATCCTTGTCGATAAAGGGATCTATAAGGCAAACTTTAGCAATAGCTATCACGAATCAAATTACGTAAGTTATTTCCTGTTTAAAGGAGGAGGCCAGTGCAGCCGAACCGATTCACACTTTACAAATGATGATCCGAGACTTCAATGTGCAACAGATGAGGATTATAAAGGAAGTCATTATGACAAGGGACACCTGGCAAATGCCGAGGACTTCGCCTTTGATTGCGAAAAGGATGAGCTCACCTTCAGGTATTACAACTGCCTTCCGCAGACTCCGAATTTAAACCGGGGTATCTGGAAAAAGGAGGAGACACAGATCCGGAAATGGTCCCAAACCGAAAAATTGTACATCATCTGCGGTGGATTTTTTGGAAATAAAAAGATTGGCAGAATTGCAGTACCCACCTATTGCTGGAAAGTTGTGCAGTCGGTTGCGACCAAGAAGGTCCTTTTCTGCGGTTGGTTTAGCAATACGGCTAGCGCTACACTGGAGGAGATAACTCCGGCAGAACTTGAAAAAAGATTAAAGTCGACCGTTGTATGGTTAAAATAGTGATAGCAGACACCATTAAACTTTCATTCTCAGTCGGGGTTAAAAGGTTAATCGATTTCTCAGGATTCTTAAAAAATGCAAAGAATCCAATGACCAGGAAATATCTTAATAAGCAATTGTTCGAAAAATATTCAATTGAATATAGAGATATTGTCTGGAACGATTAGGAAATGTGTTTCCCAATTTGGGATTTGCATGAAGGGAAAGTATAAGACACTTACTGGATTATTCCATTCCCGATCAATTGGATCTCATTCTTCTGATTTTCAGGAACAGTCATAAATGTCGCCGGATCCGCCGGAATCGGACAATCACTGATCACAACCTGCTTCACATCTTTAAAGTGTAGGATGGCCGGGGCTTCTTCGCTTCGGGAAGCTGTAACGGCCCTGATCCATAGCTGAGCCACATCTTCAAAAATGAAGGCATTGCGCTTCTCGGGGTGCTCAAGGGTCAGGTCGATATCCTGCAGCTTCAGATTTTTTGCATGCCGGACATAAAATCCCCAGGAAGGGATAGCCCCGAACATATCCGAATCGGGATATTCCTTAATTAACTCGGGAACACTTTCAATATCTCCCTTGAATGAGCCGCCACCCTTGTATGCAATCAGGAGGTGATCGATCGTAATATTTTCTATCGGGTAACCCGGAATACCAGTGATCAGCGAAGCCTGGGTGGCTCCGGTGGCTGTAATATGAGAGATCAGCACATTTCGCAGATATCCCGGTTTTGGCGTTGCCATATCTCTTCCGCGGTTTCCCAGTCGCAGAAAAATAGGTGAAATTATGTTGGCCATCGAAATATTGGTGATGGTTACCCCTTCAATTTCAGCTCCATCAACGGACTCAAGCGCTATTCCGGCATCGGCTGGCTTCCCCACTTTCCGGGCGATAACCGTACAATTCGATACGGTAACATTTTTAAAGCCTCCACCCGATTCGGTGCCAAATTTAAAGGCATTGCAGTTCGAAGCCAGGATGCAGTTTGTCACTGTAAGATTTTCAACCGATCGCAGATAACCCAGTGAATAACTTGCCTTTGGAACGATGGCATCATCAAATGAGTCGATATAACAGTCGGAAATACGGACGTTTTTGCAACCGTCGGGGTCAATCCCGTCACTGTAACCGTTGAGAATGGTAACCCCCGAAATATTCACAAAGTCAGTGCCAAGCATGCTGATGTTATAATTGGGGGCATTTTTCAGGGTAATGTCCCTGATGATTACCTGGCTGCACCGCTTTAAGGCAATGGGCTTAGGGCCTCCCCGTTTAATCCGGTTCCCGTCAAGGATTCCGGTTCCCAGGATTGCTATGTGTTCAAGGTCTTCGCCGCAGAGCAACGCATAATGGAAAAAACTGGTCTCCTTATCACCTGCTGTCTTAAAATCCAGCTTTTCATAAGGATCGAAGTCTTCATTGTCCTTACTCATGCGGATGACCGAGCCATGATCGAGATACAAGGCAATATTACTTCTCAGATGGAGGCTTCCGCACAGGTAAATGCCGGAAGGGAAACTCACCGTTCCTCCTCCGTGGGCAAAACAGGAATCAATGGCGCTCTGTACTGCATGGGTATCCTTGGTCAGACCATCTCCTTTTGCGCCGAAATTTAGCACGTTGTATTTTGGTCCGGACTCATTATCCAGACCGGTTGTTGCGAAAAGGCTATTTCCTGTCAGAATCGTCAATAACAAACAGAAGAGTGCAGCGGAAGCATATTTTTCTTTCATGGTGCTTGATTATTTAAAAATTGAATGTTGATCGTTTGGCCAAAAATACAAATTGTATGTTAACCTGAATAAAGAATTAACCCTTCAAACTCATTTCTGCTAACTTTTATCCAATAAATGGTAATATTTAATGTGCTTTTCCTAAGATTCAAGAAGTTATTGATAAAAGGCAGAACTATTTTTGAGTATCATTTTCCAGAATAAAATTTGAATCAAAGATTATAGCCCATGAAGACTTCTTTCAAAAAATTATCCTTCGCTGTTCTTGTTTTCCTCGCATTTCAGATCACCAGGGAGCTTAAGGCGCAACTCTACTTCAATTATATGCCGACCAAAATCGGGTGGCATGATGCCGTATATGATCATGAAAAAGACGATGCCCGCGAAGATGACAAGTATGGACCAAAGATAACTCCCTGGACCACCTGGGATAATGCTTTGGAACGCGAGATGAACTGGTATTTAAAAGCACCCGTTAACGAACATGGTTATCCTTCGTATGTCTGTTTTACCTTTATGGATGAACATTATAAGGCCTACCGGAATGATTTTATTCCTGCCATGCAGAACGGAATGGGGATCATCTCCTACCTGAAATACTGGGAATATAAGGGGAAAACGAATCAAAAGGTGCTTGATGTGGCCAGGAAGATGGGGGATTACCTGGTCGGGGAAGCCAATACGGCCAATGAAGGTGCCTATCCTAATTTTACCCGTTCAACGGGCGTTTATACCGAGTGGCCGTTAAAACAGAGTTCACAGAATGATGCCGATCACGGTAAGAATACCATTGAACCCGATAAGGGGGGGATTGCAGGATATGCACTTCTTGAACTTTATAAAGTGACCAAAGATAAACGGTACCTCGATCAGGCAATTCACAATGCACAGGTACTGGCCAAAAACATGCGGAAAGGGGATGCCCTTCACTCCCCGTGGCCATTCCGGGTTGATGCCGTCACCGGGAATTACTGGGGTGAACGCAGCGGAGACATGGTTTATATTTTAAGGCTTT
>Ga0316224_1000504_pt1 | contig 53682 bp, 87 predicted proteins | sample TBH18013metaG_FD_206254 | JGI IMG/M metagenome (GOLD analysis project Ga0316224, IMG submission 206254) | Freshwater microbial communities from Trout Bog Lake, Wisconsin, USA - TBH18013 | ecosystem: Environmental > Aquatic > Freshwater > Lake > Hypolimnion/Profundal zone | place: USA: Wisconsin... | reverse complement strand
TGTAGAATTGGCTGTGTTTTCACTATAAAGAGTACCATTTGCAACTGAATTGTTTGCAATTTGTGTGATAGTTTCTCCGATAGAGTATGAGTTAGGAGTGGCTTGTATAATAGTTGTGTCATCACCTTGAATCCCGAAAAATTGAGTATTTCCACCAACAGCAATGTCAGTGAAATATCCATTTGTGTAAGAGTTATAATTTCCCCCGACAGATTGAATTAAATATGATTCTAATGCTCCATTTTGAGCATTCCCAACAACAGCAGAATTTGCTATTACTGGAATATAGGCAGGGGTAACGAACGTGTTGTATACGTCTGTATCAAACGAATACATATATTTCCATTGATATCCATCAGATGTTTGATAGAACTGATCATCAGCGGAAGTTTCGGCAAGTAATGGTTGTTGCAAAGAAACGCTACCATTATTGTTGTTAAGGCATTTAAATATGTTATATACACCAGCTTCATATGTCATGACATAGAATTGTTTGGTGAATAACAGAGGATCTTGGTCATCATACATCGCATACACTAATCCAGAGGTCCAACGATAATTATTTGTCATATTAGAAATATTAGATGGATTAATTTTCTTACCAAAAATAATTTGATTAAATAGTTCATAATCCAAAGTAGAAACCGAATTATTCACACTAGGAGGGTTGTTATCATCTGGCCAAGGAGTTGCTTTAGCAGCAAAGGTGAAATAATTAGCATTATTCGAATTCAGTCCCATTAAAGGAAGATTTCTTCTAAATGTGAATAGTGCATTTGACGTTAAACTCATTTTATACTCCTAGAACTGCAATTAATCCACTATTTTCTTGTACTGAGAAGTCGATTTTGCCGTTAAAATTAGTTGGATATTGGATACTTGAGCTAATGGGTGTAAACTGATTAATCTGTGAGCTATCCATGATAACTTTACCAAACATATTAGTTCCAGCCATATGAGCAAGACGTTTCAATATATCTGCATATTTATCAAGAGAAAGTTTCGATTGTATTTCATATGAAAAATCTTGGTAATAAGTGTCATCTATGATATACTTATCCGAATTTAACTTACCTCTATTATCTTTCCAATAACCTGATCCGATTCCTTGATTAATGACATTAGCTATACCTGTGATGCCATAAGGGTTAGCATTATTGACAAGTTCTAGATTATCTCCCGGTTGATATCCAAATCCAGAATCTATAACCTGAAGTTGGTTAGCAATGCCCACCCCTATTTGAACATTAGCTGCAAATGCAGCATTGAACCCCATTGGAGCCGAAGCCGTATTAGCGAAGGCCGCTTGTACGATAGCGGATCCACCTGACGATCCGCTTATAGCAGTGTTCATCTGAAAAGATTCATTAAATGTAGAACGTTTCAATTCGATTGTAGTAGGGTTGATTATGTTAACAATTCTACCTTTTGCTATATTATAAGTGTATACCCCAGACACACCTTGAATATTTGCTGTAGCTTTTGATATCATCCCGACAATATTAGCAGATGCGATGAAATTGCCATTAATATTAGATACTGTCACAGATGTACTATTAATGGCTTGAATTGTCCCGTATGAATTAGCCGACCCATTACTTTGTGTCACACCTTCACCATTAACAAGCGCCCCCACATTAGCCGAGTAGGTTAAAACTTCATTTGGAGTTGCGTATGTTTGGGTGATTAAATCATTTTTAGCAAATATACCTGCAACATTACCTAAAGTTAAAATAATATTTTGACGGTTATATGCTGCTACAAAATTATTACGAACTGCTACAAATGGAGTTGCATTGTAATTTTGTCCCGGATTTATATATCCAAGAGATGAAATAGTACCTATAGTGTAATTTCCATATCCTAAGAAATCACTCATTGGTGAATATGGACCATCTCCCGGATTTTTAGGAAATCCGTACTGATCGATATTATAATAATATGTGGAAGTAACAACATTTGCTAGAGCATTACCAACCATATAGGCAGTGGTTGAATTGGATACGTTATTTATCGTTCCAATAAAATTATTTGTAGAAGTGTAGACGCCAGAACCTGTTATAAATTGATTAAGAAGGTTTGCCCCTCCTCCCGCCACAATTTTATTACTGGCCGAATTGCATATGATAGATCCGTTTCCTAATAACAATCCTGTATTGGCATTAGAACCACATAGTATCATATTAACCCATGGTTCACCATTCACATTATTGCCAGAAAGAAGGTCTGTGAAGAGGAAAACGCTTTCGGTGTCAGTGAGAGAGCCAATTGTGAAACCTGCCCCATATCCGGTCGCTATAGAGTTAACCACAGCAGATTGAACTACTGTGGTATTTGCTAATGATGGATAGTTATAAATTGCAGCATTTGCATAGAAAGTGCCTACTTCTGAGTGAAGTCCTAATGCAGTGGAATTAGATCCTGTAACAAATCCGGTAGCAGAGGTATTTGATATGGTAAATCCAGAAAATAAAACTGAATTAGAGGTTGTTCCTACAGATACCACTTGCGAAAATGAACCATTCGTAACTGAGATTATGGCTGTTTTTATTGATGGATTATAAGATACAACTTTTCCTGATGCTATAACAGCATTAGAAGAATTATATCCATACACGGCCTGCATCTGTAAAACATCAGCATTTGGAATCGAAGGAGAGGAAACTGTATATACAAGTGAATTTAGGGGTTGACACACATAGGAGAATGGTGTATAATTAATTGTTGTTTGAGATCTTTGAAGATCATATATGATAGTATTAGAAACAAATACTTGGGAAGCTGAATTTGTATATCCAGATCCACCGTCTTCCAATGTGAAGGAAACTCTTCCTGTACCATTAGTGACAGAAACAACTTTAGCTGAGCCTTTCCAACCTGTTGAAGAAGAAACAATTTCAAAAAGATCTCCCGGACTGTTATTAGCTCCGCCATCTGTAATGGTTATATCTGTTAATGATCCTGAAATGATCGGAGCATTTGCAAGATTTCCGTCATCAGTGATGGATTCTCCGTATATAAAATAACCTTTTACGGAACTGATATTGATAACATCTATAATTCGTTGATTCACAACCGTGGTATGTACTGATTCCACAAATGCAGTGGCACCAGAAATTGATCCTGTTATCTGATTACCTTTAAATGAAATATTTCTTGTATTATGTTCAGTTTCTAGATAGACGGGTATAGTCCATACACCATCAGACGCCCTTAGTATATCGACTCCGGGATTATATATTGTGATATCGTCATCGAATAATAATCTAAAAAGAAGTTGCATTCCCTGATTACTACCTTTAGCAGTATAGAAATCCTTAATCTTTTTAGCCATCAACTTTTGGTTGGTTGCAGTTATAGACGGGAAATTTACCAAAAACTCATTTTTAAAATTTAACACGAATTGATCGATTGTGGAATCGATATCCATATAATTTAGTAAGTTTTTAGATGCATTTACAGCATATCCCTGCTGTTCCATGAACTCATAATAAGCACGGATAAATGCAATAAGATTAGGACCATCAGTTTCATAAAATTCAGGAAACTGATGGGCAACTGTTGTAGAAATAATCTGATCTAGATTAGTCACCCTCTAACTCCGGTCACATTAACTGTAGTATTTGTTGGATCTATTTCAATTATAGTATTTTGAGATACTTGAATATCATAGTTGACTGTATTTGCAAATATCGCTATACCTTCTCCATTGAATGCAGTTACATCTAAATTTGTAATATCTATTTCGCCAGTAGAATAATTAATTGTTCCAGTTTTAGCAATTGTTGAAACTGTATTTCCACTTGTTGATATTATTTCAATATTACCGTTAGCATCATCTTGTAATGAGCATTGAAGCCCATCGTATGTGAATGATGAAGACGTGATTGAATTTGGAGTTAATGCATTTTGATAACGAAGTGCTGCCGAGTAATTTGTATTAGTTGTAGGGCTGATAATTTTAAAAATTCTAATATCTGTTTCTGAGCTTAGAATTGACGTATCTGTATTATCAATAGTTGCGGCAAGTTTACTGTACCTGAATAAGGTATCAAAATTTATTAAATTGTTAGAATTATATGATGATATCGATGATAAAACTTTTCCTTGGATATCTGATGCAGCCAATGATGATTTATTTAAATCATATGTGATATTAGTTGTAATAGCTAAAAACGTATAGTCTGGGGCTATCACCATAGGTTGAATAACAAATGTTTTAGTAGATATAAAGCTCTGGATCTTACTCATTTCTAGCTGAGATAATCCTACAGCATTATTAACATCAACAGCTATGAAAACCTTACCATATTGAGGGGGAGAAACAGATTCGCCTCCATACACATTTATTGCACGAATTTCTGGAAATTGGCTATATAGAATATTTTTATAGTCATCAGTTGTAACAGCACGTTCCAAGGTCTGATAACTTCTAGGAGCATTAAATTGTATCGATGAGTTACTTTCTGGTTGACTTCCTCCTGATGCTGGTATAGGATTGCCATTAGCATCATTAGATGTGCTTACGATAAAAGTTCCATATCCGCCTAACGAGGATGCAGCCGTGAAATTAGTTATTCCATTTGGAGCATCCATATTACAGGCACGATAATTTGCAGTTATGGTAGACCCGTTTGGAGGATAAATTCCTGCTACCCCATCACCAAACATGATTTCATAATTATCTCCTGTGGCTTGCATGAACCAAGCCTGAGTTGTAGTGGATACATTTAGAAGGCTATCAAAATAATTCCAAGGTTGGGAATTTCCGAAAGCATCTGTGACCGAAACGGTTAAAGATGTTGTGTCTATATTTGGATTAGACAATATGAATCTTTGATTAGTTAGGGTGGTGTCAACCGTAAAAGTTTCTGTTATCAAAACCCCCTCAAAAATAGGAACGGTTGTGACGGAATAATTTCCATTATTAGGATTGATAATAGTAGTCTGACCAGTTAAAAATGTGTACATATTATTACCATTAGACCCTTGAAAAGGTGTTCCGCTAGGAATGGTAACAAATGCTGGATTGCCAGTTGGGTACATTGTTATATCGATATACGCTTCAGATGAACGAGCTGAACGAGGTATATAATTTAATTCTTTAGCGTGAGATACAATGGATTCACGCATAACGGCAGTATCAATGAACATTTCATTGATAGCCATATTTGTGTAAAAAGAATTCATATAGGTATTATACGCAAGTAAATCTATAATAGTTCGAAGATTTGAGCCTTCAAAATTATAATCTTTGAATTGAGGATAATTTTGTAAGAAATTTACAAGATTTTGTTGAATTCCTGTGAAGTCAAGATTACTGACTGCCAGCGTATTATTAGCTACCATTACTTATCTTACCCTCGTTAATGTTGTCGATACTGTTATAGGCGTTATACTATTTATGATCGAAAAAGTTACGCTAATATCTAAACTATTTTGATCTGGATATCCGTTTATTAGAACGTCAATAAGGTTAGCTCTAGGTTCAAAATTTTCTATTGCAAATGTAATTTCATTCTTAAGTTCGGCTTCTGTTATTGGGGTATAATTTTCAAAAAGGTAATGGCGAATGTTTGCACCAAAATAAGGTGCATATGGAACCTCATAATTATTAGTTTTTAATATCTTCTTTATAGAATTTATGACAGATTGTTCATTCGTTACTGAAATGAGATCTTTCGTTAAAGGATTTATCCTAAAATCTGATAAAAAGTCTGAATAAACAGTTTGTTGTTGTGTTGGTGTCTGGATTGTCATCTTTTACCTTAACTCCTTTTTTGATATTTAGGTAAAAAATAGTTGACAATGGGTTCCCAACTCGTTATAACCCATTTCACTGATTATGGAGATTTAAAATATGTTTAAAAAGTTTATTATGTTGGCCGCTGTGGCGTCTATGGCAATTTCTCCTGTTTATGCCAAAGGCGGTGGTGGAGGAGGCGGTCATTCGTCTTTCTCTAGTTCTAGCTCGTCTCGATCTTATTCATTTTCTCGACCATCTTATTCGTATAAGGCAGCTACGCCTTCTCGCACATCTCGAATGATGAGGATGGTGCGTAATCGCCAACAGACTCAAAGTATGGGAATGGGAACAGGTTATGTTGCTCGTAATATGAATAATGGCAATTCGTATTACGATAACGGAAATAACCAACAGCCTAATATTGATCCTAATGCAGGATATGTTCAACAACCACAATCAAATGCATCTCAAGGGATTTCTGGTGTAATTGTATTTATTTTGGTATTGATGGCTGTAGCTCTAGCCGTAATTGGAACGATAGTTTTGATGAGGAAGCGTTAATATGGTTAATGTTTTAATATATCTTATTGGAGTAGGTCTTACATGTTGGATTTTATGTGGGATGGAAATCGAACTTTCCAAAGATAGGAAAGTCAATACAGAACTTATCATGGCATGTATTGTGCTATGGCCACTAGCATGGATTAAATTTTCTGTTCATATCCTTAAATGGATTTATAGAAGTATTCTACTAATTATTAAATATTAAGGATTATTATGACATATTATATTCGTAATGGAAACATTGTCAAGCTGACAGATGAGGCAGCTATTAACATTTCAGAAAAGCTAGATGCCGGAAATTATATCGTTAAATTTGATGAACGATCTGGATCTTATTTTCTAGAGGAAACTGATAAATTTACAAGTCTTCCTAAATATTATGGGCACCTTGTTAAAGATGTTGAACGAATCCTTTATACCTTTAATGAACGTCCTTCAGGGACAGGCGTAATGCTTTCTGGTGAAAAAGGCTCTGGTAAAACTCTTCTTGCAAAAGAACTTTCTATCCATGGATATTCAAAGGGTATTCCTACATTGTTGGTTAATGCGCCTTATCTAGGAGATGAATTCAATAAATTCATTCAGGATATTGACCAACAGGCGATTATCATTTTTGATGAATTTGAAAAGATCTATCCTATTGAACATCAAGGGAAAATCCTTACTTTGTTTGATGGAGTTTATCCTACCAAGAAGTTATTTGTTGTTTCATGTAATGATCCATACAAGATAGATTCGCATATGCGTAATCGTCCCGGTAGGTTTTACTATTTCCTAGAATTTGAAGGTTTAGAAAAGCAATTTATCATTGAATATTGTAATGATAATGAATTGACTCAGGATCACACAGATCAAATTTGTCGATTTGCGTCTCTGTTTAAAAGTTTCAATTTTGATATTTTAAAGGCTATTGTGGAAGAATGTAAGAGATTTAATGAATCCCCGCTTGAAGCTATCAAGTATATTAATGCTCGTCCGCAGGATGATAAGCATAACGTGTATACTGTGCAACTATTTGTGAATGATGTCTTAATGACTAAACGAGTTCATCCAGAAGAATTGAAGGAATCTCCTTTGACACAAGAAAATATTCGTGTTTCGTTCTATTCTAATATTCCTGTTGTGTCTAAGGCATATATACCAGATGATGAAGACAATGATATTGGTGAGGGCGAACAAACTTCTTCTAATAAAGAACAGTATTGTCGTGTTGTATTTAAGTCATCTGATATTACAAATTGTGATACAACAGCCGGAACGTTCGAATATCAATCTGGTAATGTCAAGATGATTGCAACCAAGAAGGTTAACAATCAAATGAATTGGTTTTCTCTTATTGCTTAAATAATCGAATATAATAGAGGATAATTAATTTGAATGAGAATATTGTAGATTTTAATCATTACAAAAATGAAAAGAAGTATAATGAGTTAATTGCTATGGGGGCTTCTCTTGCTACTGATGTTTTGATTAATTTAACCGATGTTGCTGGGATTCAGGTCGATAAGATTAAAATGGCTCCATTTATTGTATTTTTTGTGGAGGCTTTGAAAAGTCTTATCGTCGGATCCCAAGGATATTTTCATCCATTTCAATCCGATGCAATTAATTTTTGTAATATTGTTGGATTAACCGTAACCAAAACTGAAAATGGTTATCGATATGTTATAGGTAGAAATGAGGATCCTCCACATGCTGATTTTAAAGGTATTCCTGCTAATGACTAAAAATATCTTGACATATTATTCTCGATAATGTATAAATACCATATTAGTTGATGACAGTTGACATTAAAAACGAAAAGACCGGGGTTCGAATCCCCGCACCTCCACCATTTATACTGACTGTCAGTATAATTGACGGGGGTGAACATTGGGAATCGATTTTCGTGGAATAGGGATACCGAGACTGATTCGCTGGCCGAGTGGCTAAAACTTTAAATGTCGCAAATGATAACGACATTGTGGATTTTGCCCTAGCGGCTTGATTTACTTGGGTTGTAGGTTATCCTCGAAACAGAAAACCTTCTTTCTAAAAAAACTTCTTGACATGTGAGATAAATTGTCATATATAGTATTTACATGACAATGACAATTGCACATATGGTGATCTTCGCTTAACAGCCTAAGACTCCGGGGTTCGCCGGGTTCCTATCAACAGAATACCCAGCAATAAATTTTTGGACCTGTAGCTCAACGGTTAGAGCTGGCCGCTCATTCGGGGGGAACATTTCCCTAGCACCATATAAAGGCATTTAGTTACAGATGCCTTTATATGGTTTAATCCTTAAATATCAAAGCTTATTTGTAATTGTGAGTTTTGATATTTAAGGATAACGGTTAGATGGGGGTTCGATTCCCTCCAGGTCTACCAAACTTAATGCCTTCTTAGCTCAGTCGGTTAGAGCGGAAGTTTCTAACACTTTTGGTCGTGGGTTAGAATCCCACAGAAGGCACCATTTACTTCTAACAATAAGGAGAAATATGATGAATGATAAGGTAACTACTGTCTAGATTGATCTTAAACCTCCCTAAAATATTTTGACTTAATTTAATACGTTGAATATATTTTAGGAGAATACAAATGATTAATTTTATTACAGAATTTAAAAACAAAGCTAAAAATAAGTCCTTGACAAACGCCGATATGTTGGCATTAGTTATTTATAAAGCTATTAAGGCAAAATCTGATAAAGAACAGGCACTTCATGGCCTAATTAGGAAAGCATTCACAGCGGGAAATCGTGGTGCTGCACATAGAAAATATCCTTATTCTGCTGTTGAATATGCTGCTAGAGGATTATATGACGAATTTAAGGATAGAAAACCTTTCCCATTTACTTTAAATGATGAAAATGAAGTAAAAATAAGAGAAGGTAATATCCTCGGGTGCAAAAAATCTGATATTTTAGATGAAAATGACTTGACATTATTTGATTCATTTATTAAAACATCTATTAAATTTGCACAAAATGATTATGAAAAGGAATTTGCATGAAGAAATATGTTTACTTTTTTACTCGACAAGATATAAGCCCAGAGCAACAATTGGTACAAACATCACATGTTGCCCTTAAATTGGGTGTAGAATATGGGTCGGTTATTAATCCTGATAATACTTATTTTACAGTGATCGGAGTTAGAAATCGAGAAGCTCTAGAAGCCGTGGCAGAAATTTTAATTAAATTTAATTTTCGGTTTGAAGTCTTTTCTGAACCAGATTTGAATGACGAAATCACATCCATTGCAACTACACCGATTGATGAAGATAATCGAGGAGCATTGCTGGCTTTCAATCTACTAAAGTTTGGTAGACATTAAAAACTTCTTGACATGTATTATGAAGTTTGGTATATTACGAAAATAGAGTTTAAGGCTCCTTACCGCAACTCAAAAAAATCTTTCTGTGAAAAAAGACCAAAGCGGAGCCTGTATAATTTAATGTAGAAGAGTTTTCGAGGGTTTCCTTATTTCTTCTACATTAATGTAATTATTAGGATGATTACTGCAAACCATTAGCGCCTTCGGGCACCTCGAATCCATTTGGATTCTTTATGGAAGATATATTCTTTCAAGAGTATATCGTGGCCTAGCATAAACTAGGAGTAGGGCTTCTCCGAATAGAAGAAGAGGTAAGATCCGAAATCAAATAGCATCCTGCATATATCAATTTAAGGCTAGGTTTAGCAATTTTACTTAACGGTAAAGTTTTTGACTTCAATTCAAAAATGATAAGGTTCAACTCCTTAAAACAAAAACTAGCCTGTTGAAAAATTAAATTTGGGATCAGTTCAGCAAACAACTATGCATTTGACTTGTAATCAAAAACGCAAAAGTTGATCCCGTTGATTAAAGGTTAATTACCGCATTTAATCAGTTTACCAAAACCGATGCTATTATGTTCTCATAATAGCAAAATTTGTGGAACATGAACAGTCCACACTTAACCTGTAGAAAATGGAGAATTATTATGTCTTTTAAGAATGCTGTTTTGAATACACCTGTAGTAGCTCGTACCAAGAATGGTATGAGTGCGTTGGAGTCCACTCTTAGCAATACTACTGACCTATTTTTTAAGATCGGTGCAAGCCGTGGTAAGGATATTTCGGTAAATTTGCTTAAGGCATATCATGAAGATCGTGACCTTACCCTTCGTATCATCCAATGGGCACGAGATGTTCGTGGTGGAGCAGGTGAACGCCAGCTGTTCCGTCAAGCTCTCAAGCTAATTGAAAAGAATTTCAAGAGTGATCTTCTGGATACTACTCTTCTTGTTAATGTCCCTGAAATTGGACGTTGGGACGATCTTTTGATTTTTGAAGATGTAGAAGTTAAGGCATATGCATTTTCTTTGATTGCAAAGGCGTTGGAGGCTGGAAATGGTCTATGTGCAAAGTGGATGCCTCGTAAGGGTGCGGTTGCTGTAGAACTCCGTAGCTATCTTGGATGGAGTCCTAAGTTCTATCGTAAGCGTCTTGTAGAACTTACCAAGGTTGTAGAAACTCAAATGTGTTCTAAGGAATGGGATACCATCAACTTTAGCCACGTTCCTTCACTTGCAATGTCTCGTTACTCTAAGGCATTTGGTAAGAATGCTCCTGATGCATTTACTTCCTATAAGGAAGCCTTGAAGAAGGGTGATGATCCTAAGGTCAAGGTAAATGCGGGAGCAGTTTATCCTTACGACATTGTTAAGAACGTTCGTTATGGGGATAATTCTCTTGCTGATGAGCAATGGAAAGCTTTGCCAAACTATGTTGGTGATGCAATGGCCCTACCATTGGTTGATGTTTCAGGGTCTATGACTTCTAAGGTTGGAGGTAGCTCTACTATCTCTTGTCTGGATGTTGCAGTATCTCTTGGTTTGTATCTTTCTGATAAGAATACAGGAGCATTCAAGGATCTATTCTTGACCTTTAGCAGCAAGCCTAAGTTTGAACATCTGAAGGGGACTCTTTCTCAGAAGCTTCGCCAAATGGAAAGTTCACATTGGGAAATGTCTACTGATCTTCATTCGGCGTTTAATGAAATTCTGCGAGTAGCGGTTTCTAATCGAGTTCCACCTGAAGACATGCCTAAGGCTCTTCTGATCCTTTCCGATATGCAGTTTAATTGCTGTATGAATTATGATGATACTGCATTCCAGATGATTCATCGTAAGTATCATGAAGCTGGATATGAAGCTCCTAACGTCATCTTTTGGAATTTGAATTCCTCTGACAATGTGCCTGTTCGTTTCGATGAAAAGGGTACTGCACTTGTCTCTGGATTTTCTCCTTCCATTATGAAGTCGATATTGGATGGAGATATGTCTGGAATGACACCAGAAGGTATCATGAAGAAGGCAGTCCTTTCGGATCGTTATTCTTATTGAATAATTTATTGCTATGGTATACAAACCATACAGTCTGTGCCTGATATATTGAAATGTGATATCAGGAATTGTCAGACCAATAAATAAAAGGTGGAATGTCGTTGTGATGGAGGGCATTCCACCTTTTTCATAGTTATAATGTGTATAATATACGATGAATCGATTATTAGATGTTGACAGTCTAAATTTTATACTCTATAAATAGATATGTAAATGGGGATGTAGCTCAGTTGGGAGAGCAGAAGCTTTGCAAGCTTAAGGTCAGGAGTTCGAGCCTCCTCATCTCCACCAATTTTTAGGAATTTTATATGAGTGGCAGTTGGATTAACAATAAAAGTCACCAACCATCTGAGGGATGGGGCGGTTTAAAATAATAAATTATGGGGCTACCGATGGGTCGGGTGGCAGGCTGGCAGTCTACTAACCGGGATTCGATTTCCCGTAGCTCCACCAAAGTTTTATAGGTTCAGCTTGCTCGTGGGAGCTAGTGCATTAAGGTAGATTCGACTTCTACAAGCTGTTCATCAATCTCCCTAGAGGGGATCTGGCTGTGGGTATCTGAAGAGATAAGGTTATGACGGCAGGATACGGGAAGCCAGTCATATAAATTAGAGGATCTTCCTCTGTGAAACATTACAACAAGCTTCAAGTCTTAATGGCTAAGAAAGCGTTTATATTTTAGGATATAAACACCTACGAAACCAAACGATTTTGCATTTCTAGTAATGGGGAATGGATGAAGAAGATCCTTTATTGTATCTTCTATAGCATAATTTAAGATATACGTTGAGATACGTTATTAAGTCTTTATTTTATTGCCAAAGTCGTTTAGACAAGAGAATACAATGTTAAAGAAAATCGCACTAGGATTAACATTTGCCCTAGCTTTCGTTACCATGGCTCCATCAGTAGCCTATGCAGCAAATAATCAAAATGAAATTAACTGCCTTGCACAAAACATATATTTTGAGGCTGGAAACCAACCCGAACGTGGCAAGATTGCAGTTGCAACTACAGTGATGAATAGGATTAGGGATGGCCGATTTGGTAGTTCCGCCTGCTCAGTTATACATCAAAGAACAAAACGCACTTGCCAATTTTCATGGGTTTGTACACATGCAAAAGTACGAGACAGAAAATTGTATGCAAGCGTTATCCCAATAGCGGAAAGAGTATATAATGGTCAAACAAATGATCCATCTAACGGGTCATTATTTTTTAGATCAACCCGCTTGACATGCAAACATAGATATGCTATAAGAATTGGTCAGTTAGTTTTCTATAAGGTTTAAATAATGGCAAGTAACGTGTATGATGAATTGGCGATTGATTTTGTTAAAGTCGCCCGCCTAAATAAATTCCAAGCAAATATTATTGTAGATTTCTTAAAAAATGAGGGATTTATTGATTATGATCAGTTAAAAGAATATTACGAAGAAGAGTCTGAGTAATGTCGTCTTTACCTGAGATTAAAGATCTATGCGTTATTTTAGATGGACTAGTTAAAACATATAAGATCCCTTATATGGATGCAGCTATTCATTATTGTGAAGAAAATGGAATCGAAATAGAAACTATAGCCAAAGCTATAAAATCTAATGAAAAGTTGAGGTCTAAAATCCAAACGGAGGCTGAAGACCTCAACTTTTTAACTCAAAAAACAAGTAGAATCGATTTGTGACACCATTCGAAGCATATAAACTTTATAATGCTCTAAAACAGCATTTTAGAGATGAAAAGTATAATTTTTTCAAGTACAATGGTAAGACAAAACTAACAGATTCAACATTTGAAAAAAGAAAAGATAAATATTTCTTTAAAAAACTCTCTTTACATCCAGATCCTAAAGGTTTTTTGATTGCAAATTTCTCAAAATGCGGATATACTATCTGGATTGGAGATTTAGTGAAGAGTCCTGAATATCAGGATAATTACCGCAAATGGGCGGCTTCTTTAGGATCCTTATCCTATAATCTTTCTAATGAAATTTCATCCTTATCGGATGATTTATCGTCGTTAATAAAAACTAGCGGCGATTATCCAAAGCTATTTCAGTTGTATGTTGATGGATCCTTATCAACAGAAAGCTTAATAGCTATGGACTATGTACTTAACTTTATCTCATATTGGGATAAGTTAATTGATGATCCCATCTTCTATCAAGATGTCATATCTCGGGTACGGAAATATAAACCTTTCGTACAAATAGATATGGTAAAAATAAAGAAAATTTTGAAAGAAAAATGGGGTTAATCCTCTTTGTTATGATATTGTGAACATAAATACTACCGAGGCTTAGATCCTCATACCATCAGAGAATATAAGAGGAAATATCACATGTCATTTAGTAAATTTAAACAATCCCAACAAGACTCTCTTCGTAAGCTTAGTGAAGATTTAGCGAAGACCGAAGGTAATAACAATAAGGCAGATGATCGTCTATGGAAGCCTACCGCAGATAAGCAAGGTAATGGTTCGGCCATCATTCGATTTTTAGCTACACCAGCCGTAGATGGTGGCGATAGGCAACCATATGTCAAATATTACGGGCACTCATTCAAAAACGAAGCAAATGGAAAATGGTACATTGAAAAGTGCCGTTCGACAATTGGATTACCAGATCCTGTAATGGAGGTCAATGGTAAACTTTGGGAAGATGGATCGTATAACGATAAATCCCCTGAGCGTGAACAAGCTCGTAAGCAAAAGAGACATCAACATTTCGTTGCAAATATCCTTGTGATCAAGGATACCAATGCTCCCCAGAATGAAGGTAAGATCTTTTTATATGATTTTGGTCCCGGAATTTTCAATTTCATTAAAACAGCAATGAATCCACCTATTGATGATTTGACAAAAGAACCTTTGCATGCGGCATTTGATCCATTCAATTTTTGGACTGGTGCAGATTTTTATATGCGTTTTAATGTTAAAAATAAGCAACGCACATATGAAAATTCTTCATGGGGCGCACCTCGTGTGTTGGCACCAGATAACGAATTGGAAAAAATCCATGCAAATGAATTTTCAATAAAAGAATTTATTGATCCAGCGACATTTAAGAGCTTTGAAGAGCTTCATAAGCGCCTCGCATTTGTTTTGGGTAGTAAGCCTGATTCGTCACCAAGAGAAGAGCCTAAGGAGCTTAAAAAGGCTCTTTCCAAGTCAATGAAAGAAGAATCAGTAGATGAGTCATTGCCTTGGGATAGTGGTTCTGACTCTAATACAACCTTTGGATCGGATGACTTCGATCCTGATGACTTCGCTAAGTTGTTAGAAGATTGATATCCTAAATAGGGTGGTGTAATAGCCACCCTATTTTTTTCAAAGAGATTCCTATATGAAGTTGCTTTTTATTCTCAAAAGAAGAGAAGATTATAATTCTGAAATACATTCAAAAATTGGTCTAAGCACAGGATTATATAATTCCGCTAAATTCATGAATGATATGATGGTGGAATCTGGATTTGATTCTGTCTTAGAGGTGGCTGTCGATAATAATTGCATAGACAGACTCGTGACTGAACATAACCCAACTCACGTAATTATAGAAGCACTTTGGGTAGTACCTTCTAAATTTGCCGAGCTTACAAAATTACATCCTAATGTGACATGGATTATTAGACTACACAGCGAAATGCCCTTCATGGCTGGCGAAGGTATTGCATTGGATTGGATGGGCGATTATGCTTCATTCAATAATGTTTTAATAGCCTGTAACGCACCAAGAATGCTAGGTGAGGTAAGGGTATTTCTAAAATCAAAATTTAGATGGTCTAATGAGAAGACAGAGGATAAGGTTATTTACCTTCCAAATTTTTACCCACAAGAATATTCAATTAAATCTTTTGATAAAGATAAATATTGGATCGATATATCTTGTTTCGGAGCGGTCAGACCTCTTAAAAATCATGTATTACAGGCTCTTGCTGCATTAAAGTTTGCTAATTCCATTAAAAAGCAATTGCGATTTCATGTGAATGGTGATAGAATTGAGATGAAGGGAGATCCCATTCTTAATAATCTTAAGGGGATGTTCCAACATTTTTCTACTTCCACTGCCAAACATGAAATTATCATGCATACATGGTGTCCTAGAGAACAATTTTTAAAAGTATGTTCCGATATGGATATTGGAATGCAGTGTAATCATTCAGAAACGTTTAATATTGTTAGTGCAGATCTTGTTTCACAAGGCGTCCCTATTGTAGGATCCAGTGAAATTCCTTGGGCATCTAGGTTATTCAATGCCGAGCCATATAATAGCGATGGTATTGCTAAGGCATTGACTCGCACATATATGTTTCCAAATGTCAATGTACGAAGAAATCAAAAGAAATTGTATAAATACACTAACAAGACACGTAAAATCTGGGAAAACTATTTTAAAAGGGTATCATAACAATGTCAAGCGAATTAGATCCTCATTCCGTAGTATTATACAAATGGGATGACCAAGGCAGACTTCAAACTACAAACAAATTTGCTAGAAATCTAGAAGAAGCTAAACGTATAGCTTCAGAATTTGAGCATGATTTGGTAAAAATTTACAACGAATTTATGGAACTGATTTCCATCAATAGCGATGGTGGTCCTGATGGAGAGATATACGCATGAAATATATTATTTTAGGGAATGGAATTTCTATTAATAAGGAATTCGAAACTGCGTCAGAAGCCTTTACTTTTGGAAAAGGTCTAAATGTAAATTTTGCAGTTCATGAAAAAGATATGGGTGTTATAGATCTTAAGCCTGTGATTATTGCAGAGTGCGATAAAGGTTCGAGTACATCTGGGCCAGAGTATCTAGCAGGATAATAAAAAGGGGAGCTAATGCTCCCCTTTAGTTTATAGACAGTTATTATTTTGTTCTAGTCTAATTTTATTTAGTTGTTGGATGATCCACTGTCGCCAGCATCATCTGGTTGGGGAGTAGGTTTCTTTTTAGGAACAAATTTTTCGACACCACTTATACCAAGGCATCCGATTATTAGATATACTAAAGAATCGTAGATAAATTCGGTAATAGTCTTTCCATAATATAAATTGGAAGCCCAAGTAGCAACCACCATCATCAAACAGATAAATGCGACCCATCGTTTAGAGGAAGGGACGCCATCGTAATCCTGAAGAATTTTTGATACATATGAAAATGCGAGAGTTATTTTCATTAATTGCTCCAATAATTTAAATCTAATGAATTTCTTGGTGCTGCCGTTGGAGAAATAGTTACTCCACCACCGCTACCACCAGCACTTGAATTGTTTGTTTTATTATTTATAATAGTATGACCGGCAGTAGCAAATTGCTTAGATGTTTTAGCATCCTTCCTTTTTTCATGTTCTCTATCCATGGTCACCAATTGTTTTGATTTTTCTTGTAATGGCGCATGTATTTTAGTGGCAGGATGAGTTTTAGGTGTAGCTATCATAGGACTTCGTTTAGTAGTTGGTGTAGCCGTGGGTGCGGGAGACGCATCCCCACCATCAAATAATTTATAAGCCCCATATCCCAAAGCCGCTGTACCAGCGACAGCAGCCGCTCCGGCTAATACTTCTGGTGCAGCTAGAACAGCTCCAACGCCCGCTAGACCCTCTCCTATACCAGCTAGTAGGCCACCACCTTCTACTAACCCTCCTAACGCCTCTGCGCCCCCTACAGCGGCACCTGCCTCTCCACCTAATGCCTCAGCCCCAGCCGCTTCAGGAGCGGCATCTTTTAAGAGACTTCCACCTTTAGGAGATTTACCATTACCAAATAAATTTTTAACTTTAGGACCAACTTTAGAAAGAACATGCTCTCCTACCTTTTCTTCAGCAACACCAGCAGCAACTTTAGTTGCATCATGTAGGAAACTACCTTTATTCCCTTCACCTTCTTCATCTTTAGATTCTTCATCTTTAGATTCTCTGGTGAACAACTTTTTAAGTTTCTCTCCTACACTTGTCTTGCTTTTTTCTGATACTTGTTCTGCATCATGGCGCTCTTTATCCTCACGTTCATTAAGCTTTTCTACTTGCTCATGTTCTTGTTTTTCTTCTTCTTTTATTTTACCTGTCATCATATATGAAAGAATATTCGATACGTTCTTATCTATCGACATTAATAATTTAGAAGAATCTAGATTCATAATTGGGAACGCATGTTCTCTTTTAATAGGTTCTTTATCTTTTTTGAACCAATTCATTACCTTTGCAATATCATCCATAATTGGCATGTGAACAGCCAATCGTTCATGAACGTGTCCTACATATTTCTTGGCCGCATCGCCAGCCAGTCTCTTAACTTTATCACGATGGTTATTTACCTTATCGTGCTGGTCACCTAATTTTTTATTATGGTCATTAGCATGATTATTTAAATGTTCGGTAATATCATTTTTAGAAAGTGGTATTCCATCTTTTCTATAAGAAAAGTCATTGGGAGACATCGGAGCAATACCCATCTTTTTAAGACGAGTTTTTTCTGCATTTGTAAGATCCATTAACTTACCAAGAGACTCTCTCTCATTGATAGGTTTGCGCTTAATAAATGCATCTTTGATATTATCAAGAACTTTACTTAGATTATCTAATACTTTACTAGATTTATCTAGATTAGCGTCAATATGATTCAAAGATTCTTTTAAATTATCACTTGATTTATCTAGATTAGCGTCAATATGATTCAAAGATTCTTTTAAATTATCACTTGATTTATCTAGATTAGCGTCAATATGATTCAAAGATTCTTTTAAATTATCACTTGATACCTTAGGAAGTCGAGGCTTATCACTTTCTTGTTTTTGTGCTTGGGGTTCTGGTTTCAGTAACTCAGCTGTTGATACATCTTCTTGTACTTCCGCAGTTTTAACTGTTGCAGAAACACGGTCAAGCATTTTAGCAGTAGCTATCGGAGCTTCTTTTTTCCCGGCAAACCATTTTCCATTCGATTCATCAAATGAATATTTTTCGCCATTGATGGTAATAGGTTCTTTAGCCATCGTTATTCTCTAGTTCCTCTTTAAGCTTCTGTTGTATTAAACCCGAATAGATATCTCTTTCAAAAGGAAATAAATTTTCTATTTCTGGTATAGAGAAATTATGGCGCTGAGTCAAATTAAATATTAAATAGTAATAGTTTATTAACGAATTATGACTCAGCCCCACGGAAAAAAATCAGCAATTCCTTCCAATTCAATAATTCTATCATTCTTTTTAGTATTGGTATACTTAATAGTATGGCGAAGTTTTGGCATTGTATCTACAAATTCATCTAAAATCTTTTCATAATTTACTTTTCCAAAATTATTTATGAATTCCTGTTTTTCTTCTAAGCTATATGATGCAGCATCATATACTTTATCTCCTTCATAAATCGTTTCCAGACAGGATGCTATCATATCAATTTTAGTTTTTACCGATGTATCATTAATAGTAGGGTATCGGAATTGAATTTTAATATCATTTCCGATATCTATTAATGTATGATGTTCTGGAAATATAGTGGGCTTAATAGAATCTATATCGACATCAAATGAATATATCTTATTATCCTCTTTATCTCTATATCGTAGGGTCACAACATCATTGACAGATTTGGCTCTAATTTGTAAAAATAGATACTCTACATCAAATATTGGTAGTTTATTGACATCTATAGAACTGTCACCAAGACAATTTGTTAATACTTGTTTAACAGCATTCGCTGTATCTTTTGGATCATTGCTTTCTTGGGCTATAAGAAATATTTTTTCTTCTCTTACAGTAAAGGGTCTAAATTTTACTTTATCTTTTACACTGATCAAAGATGTCTCAAAAGTTGGAGCGGAAATAATTGGAAGAGTCATTTAAAACCTCATTATAGTATGGTAATACCAGTTGCTGGTAAATTTGTTATTTGGGAAGGCTGTTGTGATATCGATAGGTTATTTGTATTAAAATTAACAGGATTAGTTGTGGAGTAGTACGTATACGCAAAAGAAGCTGGAACAAGCACCAAGCTGTCCGTTGCAGCCCATGAAAAATTAATAGGACCGACTGATACAGGGAATATATCTTTAAATGTGGTTGTCATGATCGTTCCGCCATCTTGCCCAAATTGCGTAAGGGTTCCTTGCCCGATATAGCTATCGTGATAGTTTAAGAGCATAGCCCCTGATCCTGAATACGAGGGCATCACTAGATTTATCCAACTTTGTAAAAGTTCTAAAATATTTCCAGATGCATCACAATAAAACATAAGATCTAAGTTGGAAAAATTCGTACCTGTAGCATATGGCATATCAATACCATATCCGAGACGTTTTGTAGAATTAGTTTCGATACGTCTATTTGGCTGTTGGGCAGATGTACATAATAGATTAATACTTTGGGCAGATCCTTTAACACTACTAGGAGGATTTAGCATCATTTCAAAATGGGCTTCTCGTGCCAAACTTTGATTTGTTTGAGATAAGAATGTTTGGATATTGAATGACATTATTTCTTCCTTATGGGTTTAGCAGGTTTCTTTTGTTTCACGGATGACAACATAGCAGCAGAATCCTTCCAAACAGCAGCAGTAGTTGCTTTTTGGAATTTCTGAGTAGGTAACATCAATGCAATATCCCATTCTTTAGGCTCAATGTATAAAAATTGGGATCTCACATGATCGTATAAATACATTTTAAAACATGGCTTGAATAATGAAAGATTAGATGCATTTTTTAAGGTTTGGTATGATATCATTAAACGAGTTGTATCATCATACTTTTTATTATTAGCTATCACATACAAAGCATCCATTAGTTTAGCCCTTAGCACTGGTTGAAGATAGTGTAGGTTAATACCGTAGAATCCTCCGGGGAATGTTGCTACTGGAAATATAAGAGGGAATGCATCCCAATACGGAAGCTCATCTTTATGTTTAGCATCATATGTGAACATATACATACGTCCCGGCATACATGTATTAGTGGCCAAAGCATTCCCAAATAGGTTATCTCTATTAGAAATCAATCTAGCAGCCCTATAATTTAATGCCTTATTACGAAACCAATCTCTTGCCTCTTTAGATTTATTAGGAAGAATACCCAAATCAGCGGCTTTTTTAAGCATATTACTATAGATATATTTACTGGTGGTAGTTGAAACCATTTAAAATCATTCCTCGTTTTATATATTTAGTTGATAAACCCACTGTTCTTTTCTGTAGATATAACAAATATCCAGCCTCGTTCATCACAGAATTTTTTACATGCATTCCATTTCGCCTGATTGATCATATACGTAGAGGCTTCTTCTAGATATCTTTTAGTTTGACGTTTAGGTTTAACAGGAGGTTTGGTATACTTATCGGGTTTAATCTCCATTACAATTTTATCACCAGCTTTATTTTCTAAGTAAATATCTGGAAAATATCTATGGCTTTTTTGGTCAATAGGATTAAAGTATACAATAGAAAATTCCTCTGATGCCCATTTTAAAACAGAAGGATCTAAATCTAATCTACGGAATACTTGTAGTTCCCACCCAGAGCGATATATAATATTATTTGGATTGCCCATATATTTATCGGGATTCTCTGGGGTATAACGGCCTTTATAGGTTTTATAGTTCATTTAATTTATCTCACATAAATACTTTATCCAATATAATATTTATAGGGAAAGCCATGAGTTCAACCACTATTACTGACCCAAATGTAGTAAAACAATCTTACAAGCCATATACTGGCTCACAATCGCATGTATTTCCGCCTGAATTAGCAAAATCTGCTAATTTTTTATCTATGAATATCAGATCATATCAAAATACTCCCGGAATAACTAGTGGAGGTTCTGCTCCTTCTGTATCAGGATATAATATTCACCTGCCTATACCATACGCAGGATTAGAAGATAATTTTCATATCGATTATGAAAATACTGCTAGAGATGTTTTAGGTGGTACAGCGGCTGCTGTTATGGCTGCGCTTCATAATAGAACAGTTGCAGGTGATCCCCATGCAGGATATATTTCTAGAGTAGAAGATGGTATAAAAAATAGTTATTATGGTGAATGGGAGGGTATATCTGCCTTTGTGGGATCAGAACTTCACGGGGCTATTTTAAATAAAACTGGCACAATCGGGCAACAAGCTGTAGGACAAGCTGTTAATCCTAATATATCTGTCTTATTTAAAGGAATAGGTATTAGAACTCATTCGTTCCGATGGAAATTGGTAGCCAAAAATTCTGCTGAATCTAATCAAATATACGGAATAATAAAACTTTTAAAAACGGCTGCTCTTCCATCTAGAAACGCTGGTAGTAGTTTTACTATCCTAGATTATCCAGATGTTGCATTTTTATCTTTGAATGGCCCTCAGGGTAACGGATTAATTACATTTGCAGGTTTTGGTTGCTTTATCGAAGATATTCAGGTAAGCTATGGTGGATCTACGAGTCCTGCATTCTTTTTAAATTCTAATGCACCAGTAGAAGTAGACCTTATGATATCATTTAGAGAACGTACTATTATAACATCGTCGGATATATCATAATGACAACGCCTTCTTATTTCGGAAATTTTCCTAATACAGTTTATAATGGAACAACTATTCCTAATATATTCATGCGAGTTAAATTTCTAGAAACGTTACGGCTGGCTTCATCTGTATATTATCCATATGTTATAGAAGAAGGAGAAACTGCTGATGGCATCGCATCTTGGTATTATGGTAGTCCCGTTTATGATTGGGTAATTTACCTAGCAAATAATATCATAGATCCTTATAGTCAATGGCCCAAAACATCTGCTCAATTTTCAGATTATATTATTAAAACATATGGTAGTATACAAGCCGCTCAATCTGAAATATTATTCTATAGACGAGAGCCAGATATAGGATATCTATCTCCTGATGGTAGTCAATTTTCATCTTCTCCGCAACAGGGATATAATGTTGTGGTAAATAATACAGATTTAAGAATAACTCCATCATCATATGCTACTATACAAGATCCGGCCAATTACTTTCCAGTATATGCGTATGATTATGAGAATGAACTTAACGAAAATAAACGTAATATATCACTCATAGATAAAAGTCTATTACAACGAATTGTTTCTGAATTATCTGGATTACTAAATGCCTAACAATACATATAATCCCGGATCCTTATCCAAGATATCCCTAATCATCACCAACTTTGATGGATCTAAACAAATAGACATATCTTCTATATTCGTTAATCTCTCTATTACTGAAGATATTTTCAAGAATACATTATACGGATCGGTTATTATCAAAGATGCAATCGGCCTTCTCGAAGGTGCGCCAAATAATCCAAATTTACAAGGCTTTCCTATAGTCGGAGAAGAATTCCTTTTGGTATCGTATACTCCGTTAAATCAAGATACAGTTAATTTAAGATTTATGGTATATTCTGTTGACGATATCGTATACGGAAAATCCAATTTTAAAAAACAGTACACCCTTAATTTCTGTAGTGAAGAACATCTGATCGATTCTACTACAGTGGTAATGAAAAGCTATACTGGCATTAATTCAGATAATGTTCAAAATCTATGTAAGGATTTCTTACAAATAGATAAGGTAGATATACCATATAAAGGACATGCAATTAAGAAATTCGATAAGATACAGCCGACCAGAGGCAACCAGAATGTTGTCATTCCTAGATTGCCGCCAATTCAAGCCGCACATTTTCTTGCCAGACGTTCTATTGCGGCAGATGCAGCGATGAATACAGGTACATACCTATTCTTTGAAAACTTTAAAGGATTTAATTTTTGTGATTTGGAATATCTTATCACCCAAGGAATAACAAAATTTAATTCATTTGGTAAATATACTTCTCAGACAGATTATCATCCTATGGTATACAGATTCGAAGATCCTATTGTGGTTGGCTCTACCTCTAAACAACCACAACTAAGAGAAATGAATGCCATTCAAGCAATGCATCAAAAACATTATTTTGATACTATTGAAAAATTAAAAAGAGGACTAATAGAATCCGATACAGTCCTATTCGATTATACCAAAGGAACTTATTCTCCTACCAGATATAGATATATAACTACTCTTGACAAAACCAATACCAATCAGGTTGGATTGGGTAATGAGACAGGAAACTCTTTTCCTACCAATAGTAATTCTTTTATGACATTTGCTACATCTAATAGCGATAATGTCGTTAAATATAGTAAATTTTTCATGATACCTAAAGATACAAGCCAACCAGACACATTTCTAGATACGATTTATCCTAACAGGGCATCATATTTTACAGGAATGGCCCAGAATATGTTTACTCTAGATACTTATGGGAATACCAAAGTAAATGCAGGTGATGTCATTTATGCCACCATTCCGTCTAGTGTAGATAATTCTCCTAATAAATTTATTAGTGGCTATTATCTTGTTTGTACTATTCGACATATCATAAGTCAAACATATTATCATATGAAAATGGATATCTATAAGAATGCTGTTGACACAAAACTACCAACAATGGATTTACCTAAATCAAATACCACATCTAACACAGGAAATTCTAAATGATTAGTGACCTTCAACATATTATGGGAGTAGATCATACTATATGGTATGTCGGAGTTGTAGAAAATAGAGATGATCCATTAATGTTAGGTAGATGTCAAGTTAGAATAATTGGTGTACACCCTGATGATAAAACATTAGTTCCTACCACAGATCTTCCATGGGCTATGCCAATTCTTCCTGTTAATGGATCACCGGCTTTTGCTGGCATGGGGCATTCTCCTGTAGGACCAGTTATTGGTACAACAGTTTTTGGTATATTTGCTGATGGTATAGAGCGCCAGCTTCCATATATGCTAGGAACGATTGCAGGCGGTGTAGGACACCTTGACGCAGGTTCTAGTGCATCACTAGGGGATACGTTATCAGGCTTCGTAGCGGGCTTTATTCCCACAGCTGCATCAACTGGCATGATATCCCGTGGAGCATTCTATGCTAAATTTCTATTACAGAATTTAAATAATGCAGGATTTAAAATAAAAGATTTTCATGCAGCGGCAATAATGGGAAATATTGCTGGCGAATCTGGTGTTCAAGCCGTGGTAGAAGGACATTTTGGGCATCCATCTGGCCCTCCTCCTATCAACAGTCATAATGTCGGATACGGATTTGCACAATGGACCAATAGTAGATTGGTTAATTATCTCAATTATTGTAGCCAACATAATAAGAACCCTCAGAGCGAGGATGCTAATATGAGTTTTCTCATATATGAACTTACAGGATCATTTAAAGGTATGTTAAATGCGTTAGCATCTGGCGGTACGCATAGTGCAGCTGGAAATCCTAACGGACCACATAATGTGGATAATATCATAGGGGCAACGTCCTATGTCCTAGGACAGTTTGAACGTCCTGCCTATAGATGTTTAGCCACTACAACACCTCGTCGCATAAATTATGCACAATTGATATGGGCTGGCATGAAAGGTACTGGCCAGCCAGTTAGTGGAACAGGAACCTATTCATGACAGATTTATCAAACACAATTAATAATATCATAACTTCTACAGAAATGGCAATAGTAGATATAGCATCAACAGATTTTCTTTCTGTTTTCGGTGGAGCAGGGAACTTATCTGTAAATAATCTAACCCAATATATTCAAAGTTTTACTAATACTATCCCCATTTCTACTGTAGAAACATATCCAACGCTTTCTTCCACTACTTCAGATGTAGACACTAATACAATATTATATAATCCAAACGTTAGTGTTAGAAGTGATATAACTGGATCAAATACATCTGCCAATGGAGTTGTTAATCCAACCACTAGATATGTCAATCCAATAGGTAATGAACCTCCTGTAGCGGGGCAGGTTAGCTATTATCCATATAATAAAGCTTATGTGAGTGAGTCAGGCCATCTTAAAGAAATAGACGATACTCCCGGTAATGAACGTTTGTTAGATCAGCATGTATCTGGTACATATCAGGAAATGAAGGCTTCAGGCGACCATGTTATCAAGGTGGTTGGTGACAGTTATACAATTGTTGCGGGCGCAGATCATATTACAGTTCAAGGTTCTATATTAGTTCATGGCGAACAAGAATGTAATATGAGAATAGGTGGTTCCATTAATATTATAACAGATGGAGGATGTAACTTAGTATCAAAGGGGGCACTAAGAGTTAGAGCTTCTAGTTTGGCTTTCGAATCCACATCTGGTGATATTTCATTCCTATCTGCTGCCAATTTAACTATGACAGCCGCTGGATCCACTAATATTAAAAGTCAATCGACAGCTATCCAAAGTGATAATATAACATCTATCAAAGCTGGGCAGAATTTGGTTATAGAAGCTCAAAAGATATCAGAACATTCTATGTCTGATATTGTCGCTCAGGCAAGCGGAGGAATTTATATGCAATCCCAAGGAGATACAGATATTATTTCTGGTGGCAAGACTGTATTAACAGGATCATCTATAGAAGTAGCCGGGATATTAAATGCACAAGGTCAAACTAATATGTTAGCGTCTGGTACTCCTGTTCAAGGACAAGGTTCAGCTAGTGGTAGTAGTCAATCCCCAGATCAATTTGTTCCAGCTCAATTATCTAATGGATCTGGTATAACTGGATCTAACAATCCAGATGACGTTTATATGATGAATGATGATGATACCCAATCTGCAATGACAGCTATTCAAACAGGTCTTAAAAATGGTACTATCCAATCTGCGGATCTTATACCACCTGCGGCTGGTCAATCAGATGCGGCTGGTGCGCCTAATGTCAATTTTAATGCTATTCCAACTTCTATTATTGCGCTGCCTAGTGGAGGTGCTTTAGATAATCTTCAGCTATCGCCTAATTTCACTTTGGGAAGACTTTCTAAACATGCTTTGGCAAGCCCTACATCAGTAGTAGCTCAACATGGGTTAAGTCAATTGCAGATGGTACAAAATCTTCAAATGTTAGCATTGAATTCTCTGGAATTAATTAAGAAAAAGTTTCCAGACATGCAGATTACAAGTGGATTTAGATTAGGAAGTTCTAATTCTCAACATGAACGAGGTATGGCATGTGATATGCAATTTGCATCTGCAAATGCAAATAGAAATCAATACTTTACATATGCTCAATGGATACGAGATAATGTACCATACGATCAATTATTATTAGAGTATAAAAATTCTGGTACTAAATTACCATGGATTCATATATCATATAATGGTGGAGGAAATAGACGCCAAGTATTAACCCTTTTTAACGGGCTAACACATGGGAGTGGGCTGATCGACCTTTCGGGTAGTTCTTCATAACGTCTTGTGCAGCTGCCCATGCAGTCTCAGCTTGCCTAGTATGGATGATAATATTTCCGATAGGATCACCCACAGATCCATGAATATCCTTGGCATAGACAGGATTAGAAATCAAGATAGTAATCGACATAATAAAATACTTCATGGTTGAACTCCTTATCAATTGATTTGGTATAACACCAATAGATTAATTATTGGTTATCTTATGCCAAAGAATTTTTGATGAAGTTATACCCCAAACCGAATTCATATTCGATATAATCATAGCCATAAAATTTAAATTGTTCTTCAAGTCCTTCTGCACAAATGAGGATTCGAATAGCGTCTTCACGACTATTGTTCATTGCATCACGAATAATCAGAATACGATTATTGAAATCAGCTTCCCGATTTTTTTGTTCAATCCGTTCACGTTCAATAGAAGCGTCAGAAATTTCACAAACTTCATCCCAAATTGCTTGCTTACCGTCATCATCAGCACTCTTCCACTGTTGCCAGAAATTAGAAGTAGGACGATATCCGTATGCATCCTTATGGATATCCGAAATAAGATTTTCATCAAAAGTGTGATTGGTCATAATGACTTCCTTTGCGTGAATATCCTCTTCTAATATATTTTAATTATAGTGTCAACATTTATTTTAAATTTTTGACTTCGATATAATCATATAGATAAAATCTAAAATCTTCTGCCAGAAATTAGAAATGATATTTTTATCAAAAGTGTGATTAATTATAATGACTTCCTTTGCGTGAATATCCTCATCCAAAAATATTAAATGAGGATTACCATTGTGCTTACACCATGCCAAAGCGACCTGTGCCTCATCGGATGTAGGTGATGATCTGGATCTAATTCTATCGACCGTTTCCAATAATTCTAATGCACCATCACGCATCCATTTTGGTAGATCTTCATTTGTTGATTTATCCAATAGTCTTTGTCTAAACTCATTATAACGTTGAGTTTGTTTAATTTCTTCGTCTGTCATAAATTTTCCTTAATAAAAAAGGGGAGAGATTTCTCCCTCCCCTTTCCCCGCCTATTCTAAATCAGCCCATGCTCTAATTTAGAATCGTAGAGTTGCCGTAGCAGCTACAGCATTCTTATGGGTAGATCCCAAATCATGATATTGGTATTGGGCACCTACAGATACCGGACCAACAACATTAACCTCGACACCGCCAGTGAAAACAGCTCCCTTAATGGAACGAGCATTAAAATCACGGAAATTATCATATGCCGCACCAGCATAAAGAAGCGCATGGTTATTCAATTCGTAACCAACTCGGCCACCAACGTTGATGTCAGAACGATCAAATACGTTTGACAACCCAGCTTCTACACCTACCGTAACAGGTCCGACAAGCTTTGCATCATATCCAGCTTCTACGCCATAATTGAAACTATGGTTCGCAGGCACATTTGTAACATCCTGATAGCCAGCTGTCGCTGTCACACGAGGTCCAGTAAAGCTATCTGCCATAGCAGGAGTTGCAGCAAATGCAAGGACAGCTGTAGCGATAGCAAACAAAATAGACTTATTCATATATTCATTCCTTTAATAATATTAGTTTAGTTTAGACTTAAGCTCTTCTGCCTTGGCTTTCCATAAGGCTTGGAACTTAGGATTCTTTGCCCTTGCCATCAGGTCATAGAATTTCGAAATAGTTTCTATAGGGTTAAACATTTTTATTTTCTCTGTTGTATTGTTCGACACTGCGCATGCCTGCGGGAGAAATAATTACTTGACCTCTTGCAGAATCTCCATAATCAGCAAAAGTCAACCAATGAAGATTTTCTTTTCCTACAAGATTTACAAAATCGGCCATTACTTTTCGTGTCATTCTAGGCAGATCCCGATATACCCAATCGATTTTATCTGGAAAGCATTCACGAACTAGAGAAGCTTCTAATTCATCAGACAGCTTCTTTAACTCTTGCATTTCTTCCTTTGTGAATGGATTATTACCAGCCATACAATTACACCTTTCGATTCCACAATATACAAAACATTTCTTATTGATTAACTCGGGTCCATACATTCTTTATAAATCCTTGATCTTACGTCATTTGCCGACATACCTTCCGTATCTAAAGAATTTAGAAAATTGGCAATATGATCCAATCCTTCATAGAGATAAGGTTTAGGTGTCTTACTAACATTTGCATCATAGATCTTTTTACGTAGACCAGACGAACTAAAATGATGATCACGAGAACAATAATGAATCTTAATAGGTAAATTAGCCCCTGTAAAAGTATGATTATGTTTGTAATCAGCACCAAGAAATCTAACATCAATTGGATACGTTGTCAAGATAGCATATAGATCATCTTCTGTTTCGTATGGAATAATTGTGGCACCTGATGCAAAAATACAACTACTTAATTGTAACCATCGTTCGAAATATGATTGGATAGGTCTGTTCTTCTCAGGGCGATCTATAGTGGGATCAGTATGCAATCCAATATAGAGGTGGCTACAATTCTCCCTACATTCCTTAAGCATTAGTAAATGCCCAGCATGTAAAAGATCAAATGAAGAAGCTATGAAACCATTTGTCATGAATTTAAAATCGCTTCTACCAAAAAGATAAACCCTACTGTGATCACTATAAGATCCATAGCACATTTAGTGATATAATATGCAATACGAGACACCATAGAAAACCTATGTATTGGATTATTCTTGTCGAATGTACGGGCTATATCACATACTCCAATCCACAACATTAAAAATGTAAGAATGTAATAAAATATCATCACCATTTGGTTAAAACCTCATATAAACTTTTTATCATATACTTAATAAGTGCAACAGGCCACCATACAAGTTCCGAAGTGGTCATAAAATTTCCAGCTCCACCAATTACGAGAAACAATCCAATTATAGGCCATGCTAAAGTCACAAGAAAAATAATCATACTCATATTTTAATTTCCCTTTTATTCACGGTCTATTGTGGTGCATGGCGAGTAGTTTGTTTTGCAAGAAAGAACATAATTCGAGGCATATAATTCGCAGCTTGTTTGAGTAAATTACGTGCCTCACATTCCCATTCCACCGCTTCAGCTAAGATTTCTTTGGTATTGGTAAGCTTGGCGTTGGTTATATCGAGTAATTCTTTAGCGTATTTTAGGGCAGTTATGCGGTGATCTGCATCTTCTCTGAGAGCTATCACGTTACGTTTAAGATGAGCAACCTCATACCGTAGTTCAGTAATCACGGTGGCGGCTCGTCCCTCATATGTTTTATCTGGTGTGGGCCAAGAATATAAATCGGTGCGTCCATCTAGATTGTCAGTTTGGCGTAGTGACTTCGCTTCGGCCATCATCTTACTAATTTCCGAAGAGGCAATAGCAGATAAGTAAAGTTGTTCCACCAGTGCATTCAGTTCATCTTCAGGCATTTGGTTAGTCATGGTTAGTGTCTCGTTCTACATCGTTACTGAGACGACCAAAAATAAAACCAAGAACCATAGCACTAACGGGACCAAAAAATGCATTCCAATTCATTGAATCGCCACACATACCCACGCCAGCAATTGCCATAAAAATTGGTGATATAATCATTGCCACGATAAAATATAATATATTCTTCATATCACTTCCCTTTATTTTGGTTTGTGAGAAAGGCTTTGGCACGTTTTAAATGATCTGATGATCCGGCAATAACACCTGATGTCAAGCATTCGATAATGGATACTGCTAATTCCAAAGTTGCTTCAGTATCAGTTAAACGATCCTCGGCTGCGATTCTGTGGCGGGCGAAGGCTTGGACAGGTACTTCATGATCCCATTGCCCATCGACTATCCCCTCCCCAGCGCCTTCTGTGTGCGGGAATGTCCAGCGCACTAATGCTCCAGCCGCTTCCCTATCCGCTTGCGTCGCCTCAATCATGGCTGGTGTCCTGTTCTGCGAGAAAGTCAGAAACTGGCGGTGGTAAATCGCAGGGATCCACCCAATTTCTTAACAGCTGCACCGCCTCCGCCAGCCGTGCCTTAGTGTCTATCAAATCCTTCAAGTGTGTTGCAGCAGCTTTAGCAGTTGCTTGGTATGCCGTTTTCATATCATTCATTGCAGACAACATACGGAATTTTTCTTCTTTCAATTCAGCGAGTTCTTTATCTAGAATATCTAGTTCTTTAACTAGAGCATCCCGCTCATCCCGCATTTCACACCAAGTCTTGTCATCATCATGTATCATCATAAAACCTTTCACTTAATTTATGTCTCTAAACGCATAAAATAAGTTTATGCTATAAAGGACATATTATGGATTCATCCATTTTTCTTTAAGTGCCATCGCATCCCACCACGCATTATGGCGAACAGCATTTTCAAGTTTACTTGGATATGAGTCCACCCTTACCATACGAAAGGTGAGGTTGTCAAGCCCTACCATCATACCCGGTCCAGTAATTAAACATTCATTAAAATATTTAATATCATCTGGCCAATCTGCAATTATAACCGGATCACGATCATTTCCGATAAGGGTTTTAATCTTTCTACCAATATCGGCTGTATTATCACATTTATATGCCATACCGGGAAGAGGACTTGGAATATCCCATAGAATGGGAAGAACATTATCCTTTACCCATTGTTCACATTTCTTTTTCGATACAGGAGCTACACAATAAATGCTTTCACCATCCTGCCTGACCAATGCAAGAGAGATTAATTCTCCGCCGAATCCATTAAATTCACAATCTAAAAAATAAATCATACCAATTCTTCTCTATAAAAAGTATGACCATATCCATCTACAGTTATACCATATAATTTTTCATACCAATCTGGGATATACCGTTTAGGAGCTTTAGCAAAGAAGTCTTTAAATGCATCCAACCATACTTTCCGATCTTTCAAATCAGCACTATACGATAGGGTAAACAAAGATTGATTTGGTATCAATTCCATATCATCTGTTAAAACAGTAAATCTTGTAGGCATGCTCATAATATAAACCTTTTATCTTGGTGCTCTTCGCTCTATAACATGATGAATAAATTTCTCAGGAGAAAAATATTTCTCAAATATGGCCAATACTAACATAGGATCATATGGTTTGCAAGAAAAAATATCAACATAGGCAGAATTGCCGTCAGACGGGCAAAAATGTGCCGATATATTAGAGTCTTGTAAAAGCTGATAAATGGAGAATCCAACCTTATTAGGATCGTTGGTTTCACACCATACGATTTGAAGATCCCCAATTTTAATCATTTCGATACGTTCAAGAAGTTCATCTATAAACTTTTGAAATGTTATCTTACAATTAATAGCATCTGAATTACAATTAGATGCATCGATGGCAGTCAACCATCCCCAAGGTTCTTCCATTTTGTTCTCCGTTTAAAAAGTAAAGAATCTATTTATCAAACGGAGAACAAAACGATTACCAATCTAGGTCATCTTCCTCCATAAGTGCTTCTATATTTCTAGTGTGTAGAGCATTCCGTATCTTTTTTTCTTTTCGATGGGAATTACGATCAAAGATATCTCGCCTAAAATCTCGAACATCATCATATTCATGACTTTTACGCATATCATCTTGGCTCTTAGACATTGAAATTAAAACCTCTTCTCAATAAACACAGATTCTTTACTCCTATTTTACTCTGGTGTCAAGGGTATATTCATTCCCTATTACCCAACCTTCTCCGATTGGTGTGAATTCTTCACATGTTTCGCTAGTGGGCCGGGTAAAAAATTCCCGTCCTCTGCGGATGATATGCAACCAAAAGGGCATGGCTTTGCTTTGCTTCTGTCCTTTTTTTCGTCCTTTCCCGATACCACAATCTGTGAAGATTGAAGATCTAAAACATCATCTGTTTTTGTAACATTATGCTGATTCAAATCTGGCAATAATCCGGGAAATGTGTTATGAACCAAATCATATGTGATATTCTTATAAGGACATCTTTTCTCTTTCATAGCAAGAACAAGTTCTGCATCGTCTGGATCAAGAGCCTCTAGTAGCTGTACAAACATAGTTTGACGTTTAAGATCTGGAATATTGTCAGCCTGTCCTTTGATGAATAGATAAAGGGTTCTAGACTCCCTGTAAAGACTTCCTTCACTATCAGCAGCCTTTGGCATCTTTTTAAAGTTAGGTGCGCCTTCAGGAAGGTTAAATACTACGTCAGGGTGAAACATATACATCAAAATTTGTACGAGTGGTTTAATGCTTGCACATGTACCCAATGCATCTTGGCGTTGTTTAGGATCTTTAATTCCAGAAATAATCTTGAGAATTTCAGAAATCCCCTGTCTACGCTGTTCAGTCATATTATCATTCGCCTTTTATAATTGTCTTAAATTGTGAAACACTATCAAGAAACATCAATTGTTTCTTATGTGGAAGATCATAGAAGTTCTTCTTATTATATAGGAGGCGATAAAATTGAGATGCTTGGGATATTTCTTCACTTGTATACATATCGAGATTCTACCTATTCATAAATTTTGTTCAAATCAATGCGTTGTTACGAACATCATCAAACAGCTGGTCACGCAATAGTTCACCATCTGAATACACATCTTGCAAAACATCATCTTCTGCATACATCTCATATTTAACGGGATGGCTCTCCGTGGTATAAGTAAAAAACTTACTATCCCAATATGGGGTATGCTTAAGAATCATTCGACCCTTCTTAGACCTTTTACCAGAATCAGTAAGAGGATCCTTATACACGTCAATCCATTCACCGTTGATAAATGCCGCCGAACACTTCATTGCAAACTTTTGATCGTCACGATTAACAATCTGTAGAAGAGCGCCGCCTTGGCCGAATGCCACATTATCAGCACTATAACCAATAGCAATAATAGCATTCAGAATTTCTTTGATAGTGTCAATAGTAATACCATCGCCTTGAATTACACGAACATTGTTGAGAACCTTATATCCTTTATCATTAATAGCATGCCCAAAATGATAATCAAGGATTCGGATGCAGCTTTCTACCACTGTTGCTGGATCGCCACTATCTGGGCGGATAACGGTAAACCCACCAAGTTCTCCGTTCAAGATAATCTTCTGTTTAATTTCAGGATCAGTTCCTAGGAGTTCGCAAAACTCAAAAATATTATAAGTATCTCCTACTATTGCAAAAGTCTTACCACCGGTGCCAAAATTGTCAATCATCGTGTTAATGTAGGTTCGTTCACTCATTTTATATTTCCTTTCCAATCAACTAGTTTAAAAGAGCATCCATTAAACTTAGCGTTTCTTTTTGAATAACTATTATATGTGCCTTCTTTGATGGCTATGTTCCATACCCCTTCAGTGCATCTATGTTCTCTCAAAAATGAACCTTTATTACCACAAAAGGTAAACAAAAGATTGTCTACCGGGGAATAGCATTCTATTTTCTTGTCAGTAGCCTTCATGTGAATACTAGGATCATACTCATCGCAGTTGATATTCACAAACTTATTCAGTTCTTTAATAAAGACTGTGACCATCCCCTTTGTTGTTCCATGATCAGGTTTCCTATTTTCTTTGGACGCCAGTGTTGAGTATCTATCCTTATTATGGTAATATTCTTCGGTTGTTACATGACATATTTTATCAGTGAAGGAGTCTTTTACAGTAACCTTACCTGCATGAATGCCATTAAGTTCATGATTGTCTTCTGTAGTTGCATATCTTCGCATTCCAGCATCATCTATTACTTTCCCTCCAAACACCTTAACATGAACACTAGGATCAAACATGCTAACTGGCATGGAACTTGTTTCTCCTGTTTCAATAACTCGTACACTAACTTTGCCAGACGATGCGGTGCGATATAGATGTTTATTGTTTCGGTATTCCTCTACGGAAACTCTACAAACACCACCAGATGATATTTTTATAACCCGAACACTGTTGCTAGTAGGATAAGCATGAATAGTAGAATCAAACTCATCTTTTGGAATCCTGAAATAAGTTGAATCTTCTAGCAATCTAACAACAACCGTATTTTTAGTATTCCACCCTCTGCCTCCGGATATTATATTATAAGTATCTACCCTTTTCACGAAATCTTCATTTACAAGTTCCGCTTCTTTGTTATTCATCTCATCAAACGAATCATACATGTATAATATGCGTCTGCTAAACGCATGAACACCGTATTTTAACAAGGCATTAGTAAAACGAGTCCCGGAACCAAGATATCCATCATCAATGTTGGTAGTAGAATGCTGTCCAACATATATCATACCATTGATAGTATTTGTAGTTTCGTATATAATATAAAACATTTTTAAGTATGCTCCATTGCAGTAACACACTTATTTAGTCCTTTTGGTGACTTGCACTTATAGAATGTTCGCTAGCAGGAATACTAAAACCAGCCATATCAGCACCATAATACCGACGAGCATACAAAAGAGCTTCGATAGTGTCAGTACCCATGAAGTTGATAAGATGGGCAGATCCGCCAATTCCAGCAGATTCCAAACTAGATACGCCACGAGCGCCGAAATCGTGCAATTTAAAATTAATATCAGCGGGTGTGCCAGTATGTTCAAGAGCATCCAAAATCACCTTCTTAATTTCACGACTATTGGTTGCTACTGTTGTAGGATACCAAATCGAACGAAGAATAGCAGTTTCAAGAAAACTTGTCAACCAATAACATTTTGGATCTGTGTTGATGATAGTCGCCAACACATTACGAACAGGAATAACCATTCCCTCTGGAACTGCCTTAATATGAACAGGAAGGCAACCATTATGAGCATGAAGAATATATTCCCATCCTTCACGGTTAAATGGTTCACCATGGGCAGTAATAATGGCCTCAGCTTCATCAATCATGTCTTGGGTAATAGGTGCAAGCAAGTATTCCTTGATAAATGCTTGGAGGCCAAAAAATACGGTTTCATCATACTTTCCACCCCTACTCTCGATATAACTGTAGATATATTCGGTGTTAGGAGGATATTGATTGAACTGGCTGTACTTATACGAATCTGCGTTAAGAATAATATTTTTCATAGTAGCAAAACTCCTTTGCTTGTTAATGATCTTGGTCTGTCCTAGATCAGTCGTTATTTAGGCGAAAACTTAAAAACCGCATCATAATTTTCATTCCATCCGGGAGAATCATATACTACAGTCCAACCCTGTTGTCTATAAATTTCTTCAATATCAAGATAATTATTTTCGAATATTTCTACTCGTGTCATCCCAGATTTAATGAGCTTTTCTATAATTGTATTTTGAGAAATTGTAAATGGTCTATTATTAAATTCCTTAACAATTAACTCATTAACAGTTTCGATAACAATTTGAGGAATATAATGGACTTTACTAGATAAAGCTTCTTTTGGTGAAATAGGAAGTATATGTCTAGATGTTACCATTATTCAAACTCCACTAAAGTTACCGAGCCTCCTTGCTCTGTTATCACCTTAGCAAAATCTTCTAGCATAGTCAAGATACGATTTTTATCTCCACCAGCAAGACCCATTCCGATATAAGGAAATCCAAATCTAGCTTTACTAAGTGTAGTAAGCTTCTTTAGAATAAGATAGAAGCTCTCATACTCGAAATGATCAATGCCACGAGGCGTATAGTGGACCTGAGTGTATGCATTGATCACGATGAAATTAAAAGTTGTATACGAGCTAAAGTTGCCAAGCTTAGCGACAGGATTCTTCCACTGTTGAGATGCCAAACAATCAGCATCATATGCACCCGGATATCTTGCACGAATTTCCTTGGCAATGCCCCCTGCCATTGTGTTTTGACAGTTGCAACCATGTACGATAACATCAAACTCACCTTGTTCGGCAAGATCAATAAGGTTTCCTTTGGTATGTTTAAGCATTGTTCTGACTTTCAATTTTTCGAATTTTCGGCTTCATATTTTCATAAATTATATGACGACAAGCGGCTAATGAAAATGGGTTGTAAGGAACAAAACATCCTCCTGAACCATCATCATTCAGCGACCATCTAGAACAAAATTCTATACAATCACATTCAACACGATCTGTTGTTTTATCATTTATCATAAAATTTATCCCAAATTGCGTTTCGGAATCGAATATGGTGGTAAATTATATTCGATTCCGAACCTCATCATCCCATTTGCAAAAGGTTTTGTATTTCTTAGTAGACTGTTCTACAATTGCGATCGATTGAGAAAAATTGAAATTATTGGCGACAAAGTAATTCAAAGCAGCGTATACGTCACCGATTTCTTCGATAAACTTTTCATTAAGATCGCCAGACCAATGATCAGTCTTGCCTTCAGATCCAATCAGCTTTCCGCAAACTTGTTGCAGTTCACCCAATTCTTCGATCAGCTTGGACAACCCGTTCCATTCGCTTGATCCTATACAATATGGTTTAGTCATGGCCAATCCTGCGCTTTCTTACGTTCAAATTCACGTAGCATTTTAGCATTTTTTTGTTTTAAACGAATGCTTCTTTCATATTCTTTATCCATATTAATAAAAAATTTCTTTTCCTCACATGTTAGATCTATGTTGAATAGAGTATCTCTATCTGCTAAAATTGCGCCTCTCGTCAATGTTACAGTTTTCCAGAAGAATCCATAAACACAAACACGCCAATTATCGTTTATATTACGAATTCTATCTTTATTGACATAATAGCTCGTTTCATGCCAATTATCCCATAAGATATCATATCCCTCATTTTTAATTTGGTTTATAACAAATTGTGCAAATCTCATTTTTCTATCCTTTATTCACATATCTAATTCAAGCTAAACCAAAGATATCTGTTGGTATACTCGTTATAGATATCAATGCCTTCCTTTAACTTATATAATGTAAGTCTTTTATCTGGAAGCTTACGAGTTATAATAGCTTTAAGTTTAAAATAATCTAAATCTGACATTACTCGACCTTATCTAATATATCAAGAATTTCTTTTTCAGTTGCCTCATCATCATTATAATCTTCGTTAATAAACTTAACTGGATCACCTATCTTAAATTTATTAATTTGTTCTTGTAGAAAAGTATATATATCAATGGTGATAAAATATCACTAGAACCATAATAATTACTTTTCTGTAATATCTTTTTACGTAAATCACATGTAGTATAAGCTTCTATTTTATCTCTTACATTTCTAGTCTCATTATAAAATTCTACCATCAATTTTTCAGTATTAGAATCTATTAATACTTTGAATAACTTATCTTGGAACTTAATATACATAATTAATCACCTTAATAATTTACTTCATAAATACATTAACTAATCTTTAATTTATAACGATCAGTTAGACTTTTCAGTTAAACTGCAAACTGAATCAATATTGTCTGTTTCAATAAGCTGCCATCCATTATATGCATTCCAAATAGCAAATCTTCCATCAAACTGTCCTCCATGTAATTTTTGTATTTTCGTATCTCCACAAATTTTAACTATTGTGGAAGATACAGGTAACTTATATTGTTCTTCCACAGTTTCATTTTCATTTCCAGCTAGATTACGATATGGGGGATTGCCGATGTAATACCCAGAAGAGGCGTCATCATCACAACCAGAAAGAGTTAAACATATTAATATCATAATAAAGTATTTCATAACTAATTCCTTAATAATTTACTACTGCTTGTCCAATTTTTAAATTTATTCATGGCAATGTTTCCGGGTAATAATGTGTTTCAACCACATTTTTGCATCTATCACATAAGCCAGTTTCATTGTCAACAATTTTATATCGTTTCCAACACCTAGGGCATTTTAGATCTAAATTTATAAAATGTAATGCGCCGAGTTTAACTTCGCCACAATTAGCAATATTACAATCGGAAGGAAAGATTCCTGATGGTATACAGACGATATCTTCAATACTAGCTCCTCTGCCTACAATATCAGACAGTTCGCCAGATTGATTATCCATATCGAGCATAATAGCTACATCAAACATATTGGTATAAAATATCCATCCAATATCTTCAGCCTTTGTAATTTTATTTTGCTTTCTGATATTCATGTCTAATTTGCTCGCTGCGTTATCAATTAAATCTCGCAATATTTTCTTCACATCAAATTCATGAAATTCAATATCTTGATGTTTGTCCATCAAATTAGTATCAGTGTCAAAAAGTAGACGCATATATCATACTCCTAGGAAGAAATTGATAATATGAAAATGATCATCAAAAAGCATATCTTCACGAAGTTCCCCGATAGGGATCCACTTTGCTTTTTCAGCATCATCCGCACCTTTGACCTTAGGCAATTTTACATCATCTGTCAACTTGAAATGGGCAGCATGAGTGATAACCCTACCCAAAGTAGATCGATGCACATCATCGAACACATGTTCGCCTACTTGACAACCACGGATAACCTTTTCAGGAACCTTAATAAGAGTTTCTTCCTTAAGTTCACGAAGGATACCATCGGATATACGTTCATCCATCTCTAAATGGCCTCCCGGAAGTGCCCACAGCCCCTTTCCCGGCTCACTGCGGCGCTTTACCAACAGAATATGCCCAGATTGCTCTACAACAGCATCTACAGTAACATGTTTAACTGGATATGGTGCAGCTGCCCATGATTTCTTATATGCCTTTACGTGGACCAATTCCGACTTCAATTGGTCATACTCTGAGGTATGAATAAATCGGTCAAAGAGAAATTGTGCGCTCTCCTTAGGAAGAAGAGAATCTTGGACTTCCCATTTATGTAACCGTCCTTCAAGAAATCCTTCACGAATATTAGTTGCATGAATATCTCCATGAACATCCACATTCACGGATTCCCATTGGGGGAACAATTTAAGATAATATGAAGAATGATCTTTAGAGGCTCCAATCAAGCCTACTTTGGCATCAGCAGTTCCATGAAGATGAAATCCACCCTCATTAATGATATCAAGAGTTACATTATTAGCAATATCTTGAATTTGCTTAACCCACGCACTATCATTGTAAAGCTTATCATATAGAGGCTTAATAATAAGGCGACTGTTAGCAGTTTCTGTGGAATATCCAAATGGAATCCCTACATGATCTGAGAATACCTCAGAAATAACATTTTCTCGCTCTTGAAATGTAAAGGGGGTACGAATTGTACGTGCTTTACCAGCAGATCCAACCAAAACCAAGACATTTCTTGATTTCTCTAAAGCGGTTTGGATAACCTTGACATGGCCAAGGTGAAGAGGACTAAATCGCCCAATAAAAACCAATAGGTCAAATTCTTTATTCATAGCTCAAAACTCCTTTGAGTAATTATGCAAAGAGTCTATCTCTAAGCATCGGTATTTATATTAGCAAGAATGCTCTCTTAATACGATTCCAACCTTTGTCTGAATATATTGACAATCATATTTATTATCTTGAATTATATTCATATCGTCAGTAGTTTTATCTCCATCTGTCCGATATCCAATTACCAATCCATCATTTGATGGTGGTGTTGAAGTAGATGTATCGACAGGAACATCAGTTTCGCTGGTAGTAGGTATTCCTGTATCGACTTGAGATGTATTAATTTTATTATGTTTACCAGATTGCCCACCTTGGGCTTCGCATCCTGATAGCAAACATATCGCAATAATGCAAGATAAAAGTTTCATATTATAATCCTAAAAAATGGAGGGGATTTCTCCCCTCCAAATTCAATTAGTTGCTAGGAAGCTGGATCATATTGGATGCATTGCCTGCAACATAAGTTGGCAAATGACCATCCCACTTTTCCAGATACTTTTGCTTCAGAATGTTGGGATTCGCTTCTAGAGCTTGTGCCTCGATCTGGGTAGCCTTAGCATCACCTGTAGCCTTAGCTACTCGTGCTTCTGCATCAGCCTTGGCAGTTGCGACATTAGCTTCAGCTGCCAGAGCTTGCTGTTGGTTAGTGATCTTTTGATTGATCTGTGCCATAACAGCCTGAGGAACACGAGGACCGCCAGCCCAATAAAGCTGCTCTACAACCAAACCACGGTCGTTGAAAAACTTCTGAACATCAACCTGAGTTCGTGCCAAAAGCTCTCCCTTCTTAGCACCATAGATATCTTCAATGCTCATTGCAGAGGCTTGATTAATCAAAGCTCCACGAATTTCATTGCGAAGTGGTCCAGCAATGATATCGTCCATATCCATACGATAGTTTGTATACAACTTAGGAGCCTTAGATGGATCCACATGGTATGCTACACCAATATCTGCTGTAGCACTCATACCGTTACTATCGTTGAACTGAAATTCCTCGTTAACATTATTCCCTTCATTGGAAGAAGCTGTCCAAACATAAGTATGAGTCGATACAGGATACTCATAAATCGAAGTGCCTAGTCCGGTAAAATAAGTACCAATTCCCTTAGGATCTGGATCTACACCGGCATTAGAACCCCATGAGGTAACTTGGATACCCACGTTACCCGGAGCAACCCTCGAACACGCACCAAGACTGACAGCGCAAACGCTAAGCAAAATAATATCACGAATCTTCATTATTAACATCTTCCTTTTGATTGACAACTGGCATTATTGCCGCTGCTCGTTTAAATACGATGGAAATAACCCATACAATAATCGATACCATCAATACGATTAGTGCAATTCCGACATCATCATGAGCATTAAACAAAAACTGAATAGTCTTTGGTATCAAGATGAATACACCAAATATAATAAATGGCCATTTAGCCACATTTAAAAAAGATTTCAAGACTTTTTCCCCTTAGATTTTGCAATAAGAAATCCAATAGTTGGAAATATTGCAATAAACCACACTATGGATAATGCCACACTGGATAACAAATATCCAAAAACCTTTTCTCCATCGATTTCTGTAGTCCTACTACGACTAAAGGTATCGAACACTTGAAAATCTTTACCATATGCCAAATAACCTCGAATAATGAGAGTTACTATTGCTCCCAATATATAAAGTTCACACATTCTTTTTTTCCTTTAAGAGTTTAGCAATTTTCTTTCCCATTGTAAATACAATTATAGCTGGAATGACCATAATAATTATAGGCCATGCCAAAGAGCTTATAATGAGAAGTAAAGTGCATTTAAGAAGCATATCCTCGTCAAGTTCCCCATTTTTATAATAAAAAGGTGTGGGATCAGATTGGTACGCAAACCCTATTATTCCAATAATCAAAAAGAATATAAGTAATGCACATACGAAATATATAAACATATTGGTTTTCCTATGAGGGAAGAAGGGGGGGTGGTAAATCCACCCCCTAGTTAAATTAGGCAGCTTCTGCCATTTCCATAGCAATGTTTGCAGCTTGGATCTTACGATTCTGGTTTGCACCAAACCAAGCGGATTGAAGACGGCTTTCAGTCGAACGACCAAGGATGTGATCAGTGGCATAAGTCACTGCATTAAATGCCTGCCACCATGTGCCACGACCAAATTCTGCACCGGGCTGACTCTCTAGTGCTTCGTATACGGTACGAGCTGGACGGCTGGCCAGTTCACCCTCTTCAGCCTTAGCATTGCTGACAGCTGGGAAAATACGGTTAAAGTATTCAACAATGGTTTCATTGGTGAAACGCTTGCTAGACAGATATTCAGCCATTTCCTTATACTTAGCAAGCTTCTCCTTCGAAATACCGAGGGCTTCCTTTGCAAGATCAGCATTAAACTGGCTACGATGACCAGCTGAGAACCGAGAAGTAAACGAGGAACCCATTGCCATTGCAAGAGTATTAGCACAGACTACCCGGATAGGAGTAAAACGGATTTCAATCGACTTACCATACTGATGCGGGTTAGAAAAAAGAAGAAATCCTTCAACTCGATCATGACCAAGAATTTCAAACGATTCATTGATCTTGGCAAGTGCCCATACATTACGACCATCGTTCAAGGAACCTGCGGTATTCATTTCCATATCACCAGCAGCGACAAAATCATTAAAGAAATTAAACGCTTCGCTGTTTTGAACAGGATTCCAATCCTTACCAACAACATCCAAAATACGATTATCAGAAGTGCGAACCAACGCCGACTTTGCGTTAACTCGAATGGTTTCACCATTTACATGGGTGAAAAGAGGAGTCTTCGCAACTTCCCAATCCAAGCCAGCAGCCTGCATAATCTGTTCAGGAGTCAAATCAGCCGGAACCTTAGTACCCAGACCGTGCCAAGGCAATTCACCAGCCCAAGCCATCTGTGCTTCACCATTTACCATTTCAAGTGCATGTGCCATAATATATTTTCCTTTTAACCAGAGCAGTCCATCCGCTCTTGATGTGACTCTTATACCCCCAACAGATATAAGAGTCAACATCTTTTTTCAAAAAAGTGCAATTATTTTATCAACCCTGTCGAGAACCCGGATTTGTGTACTTCTCCTTACGAGGAGATGCATTAAATTCATTTTGACGGGATGTTAGCTTGGTAAGAACTCGCCGCATAGTACGGCCACCGGGGAACTTCTTCCCAGACCGTGTACGAGCGGGTTTAGTGTTGTTTACTCCAACCCTGCGACCGTTTACCAAAATATGGATAGACTGATCTTTCGTATCACTAGGAACGCCTAGAAGATCTTGACGAGTCTTTGAAGTCATACAAGCAATTTGAATAGAAGATAGATTATTCATAATATAATTTCCTTTATTAATCTACGGTTTCTTCGACGCAGCAAAAATTTTCAAATTCTCGCCATGATCCTGTAAATATTACATCAGTAGGATCCTTGATCACCACCTTATCTGGATAAATGTGATACTCAAATTCCTGCCATTTATCTTGATTCAATTCAGGAGAACACAAATAAATTCCTCCCGCACTATCACCTTTCAATCGGCCAACAATTTGAGCAGCCATACATCCCATTCCATTAAATTGGGTAGCTGCATCATTGTAGCCATTTACCATAGTCTTAGAATTCATAAAAGATGCGATATCCTTACCATGTCCTGTAGGATAACCATCAAATTGACGATAAAATGCCACAAACGGGGTTTTTCCATCAGTTTCATAAAAGTATGTTAGTGACCGAGTTCCCATAATATAATTCCTTCAAAATTTAATTAATAGTAACGTTCTTCATTTCTCGAAGAGCTTGATCCACACCAGAATTTATACGGTGTTGAATTAGGTCAATATATGCTGGAACTAATGTTTTAGCTCCACCTTGAATGGCCAAAGTATATACAACTCCTTCTATCTTCCATGTTAACGCTGAAGATATAATACCAAATTTTTCTGTGGTTGTCAAGTCATCATGAGATTTAAAATAGGAATCAGTTGTCTTTGTAAGCTCGGCTACCAATTCTATAATATAATTATGAAGATCATCTAGTCGTTCGGTTTTTATTTTATTCATAATATAATTTCCTTAAATGTGACAATCGACCACAGTAAACCACTGGTCTGATGGTGTTTTATTAATAAGGTCTGCGTACCAATTGTACCACTCGGTTTTACTTATTTCGTTAGAAACGCTGCCAAACCAACCCATTTCTCCCCGTTCGAACCAAGTTCCATCCTTTACAACAGCAAAAGTTGTAAAGGCTGCTGCCCTAGCATTACTAGCGTATTCATCTTCAGTTACTGAATATGATTCATAATTTCTATCCCACCTGAATTCTTCAGATGCATTAAGATCCATAATCACTGGAGAAGATGAGAAGATTTGTCTAGCCTTATCATGATTATAATCATTTTCCAACAAAATATAATTATAAGTTGGAAGCACTCGGCCATCACGAATTGTGTGAAATTTTTTCCATTTAATTCTAGCAGACGCTTCAGCATCATCACGAATCTTTACAATATTGATGGCACCTTTAGTTGATTTGTCCATGGCAATATGTCCACCCCATCGACCACCGACAACCCACCAATCCCATTTTTTATTAGGATTGGTTCGATGAATAACTCGATTAATGTGACCGTTTGATTTACGGGTGAATCGATAATACTTACCATTTTCATTTATATCATCTCCATAATAATACGAAAGAAATTCAACAAATGTCATTTTGGTATTATCAGGAGATGAATTATGAGCTTTAAATTCTGCCCTAGCCTCAGCCGTAATGTCGATATCTTTGACATATTGATCATCTAACCCTGTACATTCAAATTCATGCCAAGGCGCAAGAATGGTTTCCAGCTCCATTTGGGTAGGCTTAGTGGGTGTGATTACCAGTAGACTAAAATGTGACATAATATAATCCTCAATTTGATGTGAAAATATATAACCTAATTAGCGATAGATGTCAAATCCTATTTTCACCTTCTTTAATCGCTCTTTCAATCATTACCCTCAACATAGTTGTTAGATTTGGATCGATCACATTGATAACACTTGCATACCAACCAACAATATCGCTAAGTGCATCTGCAATAATAAATGACGATTCAGGAGTAAGATTTTTGGCGTTAGCTCCACCAAGAAACACCAGAATTTCTTCATGAATAATTTTACGTAGGCTATCAGACTTTTTCATCAATTGTTCAATATCTACCATGATTAATCGTTCCATTCTATAATAAGTTTACGGCCATTTTTACGCAAAATCCCAACATAATTACCGATATTATTATCAATAATTGCCTCTTCATCAGGATCTATTTCAAAAATACTAAGACCTTCTTTCTCACAGGCATAGGTCCAACTTCCAAGTACACCATATTTAACATGAGATGTAGCATCTGTCGCCCGTTCAGCATGGCTATGCATAATTGCTATTCTACGCTGATAGTCGGTATTATACCATCCAGAACATTTATAAGCATAGTCAAATCGTACAATTTCAATGCCTTCTTCTGTGACCTTAACATCTTTCCGACGAGTGTAGCAATAAACGCCCATAAAGATCTCCTTTGTGTTGAAGCCTTTATAGACGTTTATAAAACTAAGTCAAGCCTAAATTTAAAAATCTTTTATGTTAGATACCAAGTCGATAGTCTGTTCAGCGGATGTATGAGTTATTCCTCTGCCACCAGCTGTGATAAATGCGTCAACATTTTTCCATTGATCATCTATCAATAATATATCATGCGCTGCATACAGAGCTTTTACCTCTTTTTTAGGTACGATAACTGGAATCCAAGATGGAAATCCATTGGATATCAACCATCTAATTTTCTGTTTAGCAACATCAATGAATAAATCCTGTTGAATGCCACCAGCGGATGAAAGATAAAAAACTTTAAGATTTATCGATTGAAGATATCTAATAAGATCGAATGCATCTGGTAAAACAGGAAGGGTTTCAAATCCACCATCTTTAACAAATTTTGGAAATTTCCACTGCCACTCTTCTTTTGTGCTACTAGAAAAATCATATCCAGAATTAAAATCTGCCAATACGCCATCTATATCTAAAGCAATTGTTGTAATCATTAGTATTTTATCTCCTCTGGATTTTTATCGCTCTGAGTTCTACGGATAGTCTGAGCGATAAAATGCATCAATGCTTGGCTTGCATCTTCAACAATCCCATAATTATTAGATTCGATATGTAAATAAACATCTGAGTAGTCTAATGCTGCTCCTCCATCGAATCCTACAATTGCAATTGTTTTCATACATTTAGCTTTAGCTGTTTGTAATGCTTTGCAAATATTTGGACTATTTCCAGATGAACTAATAGCAATTAAAACATCATTGCGCCTTCCTTGCCATTCTATTTGTTTTGAAAAAACTTCATCATAACCAATATCATTGGCGATGGCAGTCATAACAGAAACATTTGATGCTAAAGAAATAATTTTTGGATATAATTCTGTATCTGTTGCTACCCCTTTCATACAATCACATGATAAATGTTCAGATATTGCTGCTGACCCGCCATTGCCACATGTGAATATGGTTTTAGAAGATCCCATAGCTTGTATCATAATATCAACTATTTGATCTAAATCAAATTCATCAATATTATGAATTGCTACTGCTAGGTCATCAGCATAAGTATGCAAATCTAGATAAGGTTTAGTCACGATATACCACCTTTGCACCTTCTGGTGCCATTTTAACTGTTAACACTGTGTCTTTAAACTTACATTGTGTTAATTTGTTGCGATCTTTTTCTGTTTGCATCATGGCTAATATATACCCACCTCCGCCAGCACCAAGAACCTTACATCCGATACTGCCTAAGGAATAACAAGTTTCAATAATATCATCTATGATATTGTTTGATATTTCGGATGATGTTTTTTTCTTAAGGTTCCACGAATGAGATAAATTTGTGCCATACTGAATTATATCTACTTTAGAATTTCCAATTAAATGCGCTATATCTTTTATTTTATCTAAGTGGTTCGATTTATCAAACACCACAGTATCTAAAATTGAGGTGGCTTTTCTTTGTATTCCAGTTGAAATAAGAACACAATTATCCAATATATTATTATCATCAATTTTAGAAATTTTACATCCAGATTCTGAATATTCGATATAATTCATCCCACCAAATGCTGAAGCATACTGATCTTGTTTGCCAATTCTCCATCCGCATTTTTCAATTTCTATCTTAGAGGCAAGCTCTGCTATTGAATATGCATTATATCCAGAAAAAGAATATAAATCTACTACAGCAGAAATAAGGGCACATGTGAAGGCAGAAGATCCACCTAGCCCACTTCCTATCGTAGGAATATCCGCCCATGTATTAATTTCGATACCTGTTTTTATTCCAAAATATTTGAGAACTTCTCTGACAATATCATGTTCAATATCATTGATATCATAGACAAGTTCTTGTTTCATATATGAAATTTTAACATGACGATGCGGAGTTTTACTAACAGCCACATAAACAAATTTATCAACAGCGATGGAGATTGTAGCGCCACCGCCATTATTAATATAATACTCTGGAACATCTGTACCACCTCCAAAAAAGCTAACCCGTAACGGAGCTTTAGCTAAAATCATAAAATTTCCTCAATAACAACCCCAACCTCTACATTTAGTACATTTTACCCCGCCGCCGGGGGCATTAACTATATCCCCGTCACAATCTGGGGTAGCATCCCATAGCTCATCGTGATATTCTTTGCGCTTGGCTTCTTTACGTCCATCCTCTGTCATTATCCGGTCCTATACATGAACTTTGGAGACGCTACAGAAATGTCTTTCCCTATGTTTTCGGCTACCAATGATTGGCATAAGGCATTCCACTGAGAAGACACTCTATCCCAATTAAATCTAAAATCTGCATATGTTTTTACAAAATTAAGATATGGCATCATATTATCATTTTGTAGACGATTAATAGTATCATCCAAGAGATTATAGAACAATCCAGCATGTTTGTTTTGATCATTATCCCATTGATATTGTAATGTCAACCCACCACTTGTATCAGTTAATCCTGCAAAATTAGGATGAACGCATACACAACCAGATGACATTGCCTCAATCAAGGATCTACTATTACATTCCATCCAAATGGAAGGATATGCAAAAATATGTGCATTTGCTACATGCTGTCTTACAGTTTCGTTACTAGCAAATCCGTGGTAGTTAATTTGGGGATGATTTCGACAACGTTCAAATAATTCTTCGAATTGTGCATCAGCTTCTGACCATCCATAAATTGCATAGCTAGAAAATACATCTAAAATTATATTAGGATGTTTCTTCGCCAGTTCTTCAAATACTGGCACCAAGATGTTCAATCCTCTCTGAGGAGTGGAGGTATAGATTAAACGTATTTCTTTTTTTGGATCTGGTTTATTAATTGCTGGAAATGGATCAATTGCGGTATCGATTACACAGAATTGCTGAGTTTGGGGGACACCTAACAACATCTGATATGCGTTCATTTGCCAATTACCACAATATACTATCTTATGAAACCTATTTCTGCTATTAGGATCCTGTAGATGTTTAGTTTCACTATCCATTGGTAGATCATGAACCCAATAAATTCTAAGCCTATCATCATGTAATTCTCGTACACGAGAAGGAATAATCTGAAATTTATCATGAAATTCCGGGTTTAATCTTGAAATAAGACCTTCTACCATTTGTTCAGTTCCGCCATGAGAATTCTTATTTAATTCATTACGGGACCAAAGTTTTGGATCAATGCTCATAATTTAATTCCTCGATATGTCTATAATGCGATTTAATAATATCGCTTAAATTGTGTTTGGGTCTATAATTCAATTGTGTGATGGTTTTAAACGTATCTGCTAAAAGATACGCAGGATCCCCAGAACGTTCTTCGCTTATCGAATAAGTTAAAGGAAAATGCTGCTGAAACATTTTTACAAGCTCTTTATTAGAGCTATGGCATGCATTACCATTTCCAACGTTAAATGTGTCGAAATATCCATATTCAGTGAGGATGATATGGTTGGCGGCAGCTATAAGAGTTCGACACACATCTTCTACATGTATGTAATCTCTAACACAGGTTCTGTCATATGTATTATAATCAGATCCAAATATCTTGAATTCAGACTTATTTATAGAGGCCATAGACATTTTTGTCAATATATGAGGTTGATCAACATCCTGTCCTAATTCCCCATATGAGCCTGCTACATTGAAAAACCTCATAGCCATAGCTCTGGCACCATATGCGGCACATACAGCCTCTAAGAGCTTCTCTCCGAACCATTTGGTCCATCCATAGGGGTTGATGGGATTTCCTGCTAAATCTTCTCTGATTAGATGTGATGTTCCAACATCACCATATACCGCAGCAGAAGAAGCAAAAACAATAGGAGTTTTTTGATTTACTCCTTCTACGATACCAGTCAACATTTCAGTTAAATGTGAATTGTTGTTTTTAAAATATGTAAGAGGATTTGTCACAGATGGGCCAAGCAAACTATTGGCTCCTAAATGGAATATTACATCAACTTTATTTTGTTTAGCTTTCCAAAAGTTGATATTGCCATATCCTGTAGGCTTATTATTATAAGCACGAGAAACATAATTAGAAATGATGTCCAAAGGCTTATTATCAATATCCAAAGCCACAACATTCCAACCAGATTCATGAAGAATTTTACAAAGAATTCGGCCAATATATCCCCCTGCTCCGGTAACAATAGCTTTCACAATTCATCCCCAATTTCTATTTCTTCAACATATTTTCGCCCGATATCTAAGCATAACGACAAGACTGCCATTGCACTTATTCTGGACGCTAGATTTACAACTAACCATACCGCTATTTTAGCTTTAATATGTTCCCATTTGGTCAACGGTTGTATCATATACTCTCACTTATCGTATAAGAAATAACATTTGAATAATTCAGATTAAATTTTCCATGTTTACCAGACACTACCACGATATCTTTATCTAATGGATCTAATGATATAAATGTAAGCATATCTTGTTCACTGTGTAAACCAGTGTTATATTCAACCGATAATGGAGAATAATTTGTCATATCATGAAAAAATAATGATTTATATTGATCATCCATTTCTGAAATATATTCAACTAAAGAATCATACCCGCCTATAGGTCTATAGTAAGAATCTTCGTATATAACCCAAATTTGAGGAACAGTCTTAGCATCTGGTGCTAATTCTAAAAGCTCTTCTTTGGTATAGTCCTCTCCAAGATTCATATATGTAAATTCAAAATTCTTATTAGTGAGAACTTCTTTTGCTTTATCACAAAATTGACAATTATTTTTTCCATAAACGATGAAACGCATATTATCTCCAAGAAATTTTATTAATAGAAATCCTAGCATCAGGATATAGACGATCTAGGTAACTTTGGACGGCAAATTCTGATTCAGCCCCATGCAAATGGACCACACTGGATCCCTGTTGCTGACGACGATTACGAACATTATTCTTAGAATAATAAAAATCGACCATAAAGTTTGCCATGGAATTGTCTCCTTATTTAGGAGTTATATTCCAATTTTACTCAGATGTCAAGCTATAATATGCGTCAACTCTTTCATGTGCGACTGTAACCCAATCGGATACATTTTCAATAAAAACAGATGGACCATCGCCATTTTCGTTAGCAATGATAATCACAACTTGATCAATGGATATCCCAGTTAGTTCTTTAAATGCGATAGCATAGATCGTAGATTGGATAAAATAATCTTCTATCCATTCTTTCTTTTTCTCGTTGGTGCTGGTTTTATAGTCTATAATCGATCTTTTGCCCTTAAATTTGGCAATTAAATCAGATCTTCCGGCTATTCGAAGTGTATCTGAATATAATGGAACTTCTATCCCTACAATATTTCTAACATTTTTTAATAGAATAGGTCTTATTTGGCCAAATAGAGCTAATGCCAAACTATTTTCCCGTCTAGGATCTATTTTTTCTCCCATGACAAATCGTTCGGCCAAACTATGTAATTCATTTCCTCGCATTGCAGCGGCCCTAGTGATTCTATCAGCTTCTGCATCTCCAATTTTAAGTCTCCATTTTATTAGATGGTCTTTATCGGATGTTTTACCTAATACCGTAGTCACTGATGGATATTTTTTACCATCTGGTGTGATATAATATCTACCTGTTGGTAGAGTTTCACATTCTAAATCTTCAAATTTCATTAATTCAAGTGACATAATTTATTCAATCTGTAGTAGCTTTGATACCAAATTTTTTCTGTTTAGCCTTTACGACTTCTCGAATTTTTGTTTGCTTAATACCTTTATCACCATATGTATCTGCCATTTTAGAAGTAGGATTGGCTCTAGCTATTCTTCCCATCATATCATTAAATCCGGCATCTGGTTTGATACTATCGCCAGTTCCGCTTATGATAGCACATCCAGTTACCATTTGTTTTATATGAGGATTGTCGGCCAAATAAGATTCACGAGCGGAAATACCCATATAATCTTCCCATTCTTCATCAGTTTCAGTATTTTTAAATCTGTAAATAGGCATTAATCCCACAATCCTCTATAATATTTGCCAAATAATATCAATCCATTAGCTATACGTTTATCATATTCTAATGCAGATTCTTTATCATACCAATATTTAGGCTTGTTTGGATCCACTTGGTCATTTATATGCATTTCTGAATATTTTGGTTTATCAGCTTTAGGGGTGAAAACTAATGTCATATTATCACTATGATGATGAAAATCTTCTGGCTTTAAAATTTGAGCAAATGCCCAAATCATTTCATCCAAAGCCCAATTCCATCTATCATGTACAGTTTCATCGTTATCAAAACCTGAATTATGATTCCTTAATTCTTCTGGTACATCTTCGTTATCTACAATACATGAACCATGCTTATTCTTTTTTAATTTGATGAGAGCGGGATGAATAATTCGTGCTAACGTGTAGTCAAGATTCCACACATCTTTACGAGATATCTTGACTACACGATTAGTTACTTTCATAATTTTACTTTCTAGTGTCTAACAACATGATCGGCGGCGTGAGTAGCGGCCCATGCCAGAGGTTTAATTTGTGCATCTATACCCAGACAGCCCTTAACCCAACCAAGAGCTTCTTTAACAGCCACATTAGACTTATGCTTTGGATTTGGATTGATATCAAGATGGACCGACATATGCCTACCACCTAGGACTTCCAGAATATCAGTTGCGGCATCTACTGCAAACTGAACCTCTGTCAGTAGTCGTTGCTTTAGATTGCCATAATCTTCTAGGTCTACTGTATGATGAAAAATTTGGCATCCATGTCGAGAATCTTTATGTAGAATAATAACAGTTGAATACTTTGCCATCCACTTTTTATTTTTCTTATAACGAATACTATCTGCGCCAACATACACAGAAGAACTTTGTGATGAGTTCATGATAGCTTTTTTGGCATCTTCAAACATATTACTTCCTTTCAAAACATTAAGTAATGTTGCCTTCTATATAGACTTGATATTACTATGTCAAGGAAAATATTGGCGAATGCGCTGGGATTCGAACCCAGATTTTCAGTTTTGGAGACTGACGTGTTAAACCATTGATCACTACGCAAACGTGAGGGCAAGGTTTTTTAAAGAAAAACCCTGCAAGAAAACTTAATCTCTGTATTATACCAGAGCAGCTCTGATGCATGCTACCTATTGTCCGAGATTAACGACATTTTGGTTCTTAATAACTAAATCATTTTTAGTTGCATAATCTATAACATCTGAATAATAAAATATTATTCCGCCGCCATCCCGTGGTTTGGTATTCGGTAAAGCTTTAAGAAAGCTAAATGTTTGCGGATAGAAATATTTACTACTATCGAATATATCATCTATTATTTCTTGATCGGTCATATGCAACCTAATTAAAATTATTTATAATTTCTATTATTTCTTTATATTGATGCAGTGAGTTTGCCGATGTGCCTGCCAATATTACGACTAGTAATTCTAAATGTTCTCTAGGCATCGTTTTAATATGTTCTATATATTCGTTAAAATCTGGACGATCATGTGACATATTTAATCCCTCATAAAATACTAGCATATGAAACGTATATACAATTGGTCGGGAAGACAGGGATCGAACCTGCGACCTGATGCTCCCAAAGCACCCGCTCTACCACCTGAGCTACTTCCCGATATTCTTTATTTAGTTTTAGGCGGGAGTGACGATTCTTCACCCGCTCTACCATCTTACTGTCAAGCCTTCTATATGACTATTTTTGGCCTTTGTGATTGGTGTGCTATTTATTGATCGTTTAACTACACTACTAAAACAATATTGGCACCCTAGGTAGGATTCGAACCCACATGTTAGTTCCAGTTACCTTTCGCTCCGTTCGTAGCGGAGGGGGATACTAGGGCATTAATTGGTTGCGG
>Ga0316224_1000503_pt1 | contig 53727 bp, 56 predicted proteins | sample TBH18013metaG_FD_206254 | JGI IMG/M metagenome (GOLD analysis project Ga0316224, IMG submission 206254) | Freshwater microbial communities from Trout Bog Lake, Wisconsin, USA - TBH18013 | ecosystem: Environmental > Aquatic > Freshwater > Lake > Hypolimnion/Profundal zone | place: USA: Wisconsin... | reverse complement strand
ACCAGGATAATTTTATTCATGAAAATGAAGATGCTGCCTTAGATGCCATTGTCGGGTTTTGAATGCTTTTAAATGGCCGGGAATATCAAGGGCTAATTTGACAAACTGTATTAAATGCATTATATTTGAATATATAAGAGGGAAATGAGTATGGTTATCGAACGGACAGACGAAGGCATTCTGATAAAAACGACCGCAGCAGTCAATCTAAGAGCATTGCAGCGGATAATTGACTATTGCAACGCACTTGAAATTTCCTCGCGTGCGCAAGGTACGCAGGAACAAGCCGACGAACTTGCAAGAGAATCGCAAAAAGGCTGGTGGAAAGAAAATAAACACCGCTTTATTAAATGATCGTTGTTGTCGATACGAATATCCTATTTAGTGCTTGCCTTACTCCCGCCGGGCGCATTTTTGATCTACTGTTCAATTTGCCATCCTATGTAGAATTGATAAGCGGCCATGTCGCGATTGAGGAAATGCAGCGTCATCGCCAAAAGCTCCTAAATTTATCCAAACATTCTAAGGAAGATTTGGAAATCCTGATTGAATTAGTGCTGAAACAGATTGATTTTTTTGATGAACAGATAATTGATAAAAGCTATTGGCTGGAAGCAGATGAGCTTACAAAACACGTCGATAGTGATGATATTAGTTTTGTCGCCCTCGCATTACAAACAGGCGGTGTGCTTTGGACTGGTGATAAAAAGCTGGCCGACCATTTAAAGTCAAGGGGTTTTGACCGTGTGGTGAACACGTTAGAATTAAGTGCATTGCTGGAAAACGGTTAATTGTCCTTACTTGCAATCCTGAAAAACCTTTAAGAAAATCCGCATAAAAATTATTTCAAATTCTAACTAAAATCTTGCAGAACTATGGTTCTGACATTTTTATGAGGTTGGGATTCCGCGCCTTTGATTTCTATGATATAATTCGCCTATAATCAATTAGGGAGGATTATATGGAATATCAACACTTCGGTGAAAATTTCGGTTCAAATATTCTTCATCAATGGAAGCCGGATTTTTTTATCCGGTTTAACCAGCAATATATTTTATTGATTTCGGAAAAAATCAGTACTGATACAAATTGCAAATTCCGGCAAGTGACGCTTAGAGTTTTTATCTACCTGCTTGCCAACATAGATAATGAAGGTAAGATTTCCATCAATGCAAGGCAGCTTTCAAAAAATTTAGGGGTACATTACGACACAATAACAAAATGTATAAAATACCTGAAAGATATTGATTTTATCAAAACGGAAAAATAGCTTCATTATTTAGCTTTAAGGCCATCTAAATGGTCTGCCCACCATTGCATCATTTCTTTGCGCTCCGGCAGATATTGCGCATGGTTGTAAGCCCTGCGAATATTATTACGTTCGCAATGGGATAATTGCCGCTCCACTGCATCAGGCTTAAAACCGCTTTCATTAAGTATAGTTGACGCAATTTGCCGGAAACCATGAACCGTCATTTTACCCCGATATTTCATGTCATAAAGAGCAAATAGCATAGTGTTTTCACTCATTACTTTTTTAGGGCTATTTTCATTCGGGAAAACATAGTCGCTTTTTAAGCCTAAAGATTTTATTTGTTCTAAATTTATTATCGCCTGCTTCGACAAGGGAACAATATGCTGTTCTCTCATCTTCATCCGCTCTGCTGGAATGCGCCACTCTTTTTTGTCAAAATCAATTTCAGACCACTTAGCAAATCTCAATTCTCCTGTCCTGACGAAGGTTAGAACAATTAAATTCAAGGCATATTTTGTAAGTTTGGTACAATCATGGCGTTCAATATCTTTAAGGAGTTGGGGGAACTCACTGGTGCTTACACATTTAAGATTTTCGCTTTTGACGTAGACCAAAGCCTTATTAATGCCAACAGTAACATCATACTGGCATTTGCCAATAGGGAGACCATACCGGAATACCTGACTACAAACACTTAAAACCCTCCTGGTAACATCGTAAGCTTTTCTACTTTCAATTTTCCGCATTATCTCAAGGATATGCATAGGCTTCACTTCAGAAATCTGCATATGCCCTATAGTTGGCAAAGTGTCCTTTTCTATCCACAACTTTATTCTATTTGCCTGTTTGGGTGTCCATTTATTGATGTTCTTAGCATGCCATTCACGGGCAACCGATTCAAAGCTGTCATCAGTCTTTAGCCTTGCTTCGAGAATTTCCGTCTTTTTTTCGTCGTTTGGGTTGATCCTTTCTTTAAGCTGTTGCTTTATCCTAAACCTTTCTTCACGGGCTGCCGCTAAAGATAATTGCGGGTATATCCCTATGGAATAGACTTTTTCCTTGCCATTGTACCTGTATTTCAGGCGCCAGTATTTAGAACCGTTGGTGTGTACCAGTAGGTATAATCCCTCACTATCGGAAAGTTTATATTTCTTATCCTTTATTTTAGCTGATTTAATTTTGACCTCGGTTAATGACATAACAACCTACCTGTAAGTTATTTGTCCCCCCATTATCCCCCCAATCGAGTGAAGTTGTCAAGATGTTCTTATGGAACACGATGGACGTTCTTTATGTGTTAAAAATGGCTGTAATGCTTTATTATAGCAGACTTTAGTAGATGGAAAGAGCCGTTGGTAGGCGGTCGTAGACTTCGTAAATGGTGGGCGATACTGCACCCATAAATGTACTGTAAGCTATTGTTTTATATTTTTATTTTATAACCTTGTTATTCTTATCCCCCCAAATATCCCCCCAATTATTGGGTTGGGGGGATATTTTTCATCGTCTTCAATTATAACAATTCGCCGTACTATTGTCGTTATTTCGCCTTTTGGGATTCTGCGGCAATTGGCTTTTATGATATTATACCTTTGCAGCCTAATAGAAACTTGGTTGCTTGCAACCAAAAATTAACGGGGGTTGGTATGCATAGAATCTTACGATTACCAGAAGTGATGAAAAATACCGGGCTTGCCCGAAGTACCATTTATAAAATGGTAGCAGCAAAAAATTTTCCGGTTCAAATTTCGCTTGGGGCGAAATCCGTTGGTTGGTTAGAAAGTGACATCCAAAATTGGATTCAAGATAAAATCTCTCAATCACAACTTAACTAAAAGCCGTAAATCAATAAGGGGGAATTATGCAAACAGACGATGACTCACCAAAACATTCGTTCTCTTACTATGGGAAGAAGGATTACTATGTAAACCCGCTTACCGCCTTTTTTTCCATTCCTACAAAAAAAGAACCCGAATATTTTAATGAAAATGTCGAGAAAGATGAAGACTGATAATCCCCTCCATTAAGGCGGGGATTATCGTTCGCAAAGACCTAATTGTATAACTGGAGATTACGGCGTGACTTAAGCTGCGGCCTGTTTCATTAGATCGGCAAGGAAATCATGGCTGAAGGCATATTGTGCCTCTACGCGCTGTTTTACTTCAGCGGTGGGTTCGCCTTCGCCTTCAACGATGAGTGTTGCATATTCAGGCAACTTAAATTCGCCGTTAGTGGATACTAACTTCTGGAATTCATCCACTTTGTCGGCGCGAACGCCGAAGTAACCATAACGGTTATTGCCAGTGACTAAAAAGCTTACATAAAGGTTTTTAGCTATTTCTTTTTGTGTTTCGGTGAGTTTCATAAAAACATTCCTTTTATATTTATCTGATTACTAAAATCTGCTGACTACAGCATGTTTTACTGCCTTTTTCATTACCTTATCTACAGAATCTGATACGGAAGGCAATTCGGCTACTCTGCCTTCTTCAATAGCCTTAGCCGCATTTTCAGATGCTTTTCTGATAAGATCAGAAACCACTGCTGGCTCCACCCCTGCTTTCAAAGCGTTGTCACCAAACTGAGCAATCAGTCCGGCCATCAGCTCTATGGTTGCAGCCTGAGTTTCAGCGCTATCGTTTATAGCAGGTACAACAATTTTCTTGGCAACTCCGTTTATAATTTGCTGTTGTAACTTGCTATTGGAACCGGATAGTTTTCCCAGATTATTTAAGTCCAGTTCATCGACCGCCGTTTTTATCGCGCCGTCAATCCCACTTTCTTTGACTGCCGTCTCAAGTTTATTCAAGCCTGTGTATAATTCAGGATTATTAATGGGATGCAGCCCTTGTGTTGTAATATGATCAAGCGGTGCCTGAAAAGGCTGCGCTATATGTTGGGCAACCATTCTTTTTTCGTTTCTCAAAGCTCCAATAACCAAATCCGCATGCGTACCGTAACCCTTCATTAGGTTGCTATCTTTTATTTCTGCATACTTATCGTTGATTACCTTTTTTAAATTAATTGTAGGGTTTTCTTCCATTGTCTTACGAAGCTTATCAGTGAGGCTTGTTTGGGGTTTTGCTGTTGCAAAACCAGCGACAGCCTTCGCCGCACTAAAATCCGGGTAAGGAGGCATTTCGCTGATTTTCTTTGCAAAGTTGTCGCCTGCCTCATCCATCTGCTGTTTCCATCCCTTTATCTTTTCCTCAAACTCGCCTTTCGGTTCTGGAGGTACCGGTTCCGGAGCGACTTTTTTAGCGGGATTTTTCTGTTCTATTGCTGCTGCGCGGTCACGGTCAAGAGCGTCCAGATGTGCCTGGTCAATCTTTCCATCATCCCTTGCTTTCTCAAGAGCTTCTTTAAAAGCCTTCGCTTCGCCCTCTTTTAAATCAACACCTTCGCGGTATTTACTTATAAGTAAGACTGTGCTGTATTCTTGGCCTTCGTATTTTAGTCTGCCGGAGATAGCGTTTATAATCTCACTACTTTGTGCCGTATAATCCATAAAATATTCTCCCTTTCCGAGTTAATAGAAAAGTCACCTTATCATAAAACCTCCTAATTTTGTGTTAAGATTTTGTGAAGATTTGGTTAATTTTCCATTTTTAATGGAAATTAACTCGTAACACACTAAAATTTATCAATAAGCTGACTGGTAAAAAATGCCAGGCTTCTTCTGAACGAACCGGGAATGGCTCTTTCTTTTGCTACTTTTCTTTGCAGCCGAAGCAAAGAAAAGTAGACCGACAATGTTGCTTTTTAAGAAACTTAATTAATCATAGGAAAAATTAAAAAAGGGGCATTGCGCCCCTTTGTGCGTTGCAATCGGCTTTGGTTACTTAATAAAATTACTGCGTTTGCGTTTCGACTTATCTTCATTTAAAACCTCACTGCCGTATTTATCCCTAATTTCGTCAAGGGATTTACCGCTGCTTCGGCTTACCTTGTATTCCGCGGTGCGGAAATACCAGGCTGTTTTTTTAGGTGCAAACAAAAACCCTGCATCCTTTAAGGTGGCTCGGACAGGATAAGTACTACCCGTTACCCAAATCCAATAACCTACTAATTCAATGGTGATGCCGTCTAAATAGATAATATGTTCGATAGCTTTTCGGTATGCCTCGGACGACAATATTTCGTTTTCGGTTTCTTCTTCCGAAAGGTTTGCCCCTTTAATGGCTTTGGCAGACGCAAAGGCGTATTCTTTATTGATCTCCTGCATGGTTGCAGTATCACCCCCTAAATCGGGGTGATGCTGTTTTGCCAGCTTTTTATAAGTCGCTTTTACTTCTTCAATTGTAAAACATTCGTTAAACCATTTCATGACCTTACAGATTATAGGCGTTAAAAAAATCGTTATACTCTGTCTGAAAAGCTTCGGGGTTTTCTTTGGCTAATTGCTCTGCGTACCCTTCCCAATAAATTTGGTTCAGGAACTCTATAAATTCTTCGTACATATTGTTGCTGTTTTATGGTGAAACTTTAAAAATGCCCCGTCTCAAAAATGACAGGGCATTTCGTTAATGGATTTTAAGCATTTGGTAAAACGATATGGGCTTCAATGTCCGCCAGTTTTTCGCTGCAAGCGTTAAAAATGAACTGCGCTACTAATCGGATTAAACCGGGTGTAGTGGTGATAAAGCGCCTTTGCTTGTCATCTTCGATAATCAGCTTGCAACCCTGATAGGGGTTTTCTTCCAATTCGTCGTTTTCGGTGGTTAAATTCACCTCAAATTCTTCCAGTTGCTTAATGCGTGAAATCAGGTTAATGCGCTGAATGCTCCGGCGGTGCAAATCATCTACAACCTTTAAAGTGCTTTCCAGATTTAGCACTACTTTAACGGGTTTAGCTTCTTCCTGTGGCTGTTGCGCGTTTTCCGGTTTTGCAGGTTCAATTTTGGCCTGTCCGGGTTGCTCTGCCCCCTGTGTTCCGTTTCCTGTTTCCTTGTCTTTGCCGGGTTCAGCCTTGCCGTTTGTTTTGGCGGTGCTTACAGTTACTGCCGCTTTTTTGGCATCATCTTTTTTTAGGCTGTTAACTCCCTCTTTTGCGTTTCCGTTTCCCTGAACATCTGCGCCGTTTTGATTTTTTAAGTCCATTTTAAATGGGTTTTAGTGGTTAAAAAAATGTTAATTCTCAAAGTCATTTCGGCATACGCCTCGTTTGGCTTTTGATAGAGGCAGAATATTTGCGCGGGGGGCTGGCAGACAAGGCTGACGCAAAAAAATACTACCTGGAGCGCAGCGGAAGTGTGGAGATTTTTTTAGCGGCACTTGCATGGCCTTGACTGCCGAAGGGGGATAAATTTGCCTCAAGCAAAAGTCAAATGAAGTCAAACCCAATAAAAAAGGCCATAGTATGCAGCTAAATCAGGAGGAAACAGTACGGGATAAAACGAGTAAGTAAATTGATGTGATGCGGGGTATTGTTTTTCTTTAGGTTTAAGGGTGAATTGCCCTCCCGGTTACAGTTACCGGGCGAGGCACCCGAAGGGCTTGGTTCACCCTTTAAACCGTTTTTCAGAGGGGTGGGAATGGGCAAGTGCCTTATTGCCGGATAGTGTTGGGATTTGAGGGATTGGCATCCGGCAATAAGGCTCTTGCCGTGCGGTCAGAAAAATTGCTGGAATGAATGAGCGGAGTTTACGGAGCGAACGAATGAAGCGGTTTTTCTGACAAGGGTATCGCATTAGTGGATTGAAGCGGCATCCTTCGCAGAAGATACAGCGTAAAGCCCGACCCTGGTCCCGATGAAATCGCGACCGGGGTAATGCCATAAAAATTAAGAAAACGAATAGGAATAATCTTAATAATATAGCCTCGAAAACATCTGTATAGAGCCAAATTATTCAGTTAGGATTTCAAATATATTGTCGCGAAATTACTCTATCTTGTCTTATTCACCCCTGCCAATTATTTCACCTTAAAAAAACTTCTTATAGAGCCTATAAGGGAAGATGTCTGTTCCAAAAATTACTTAATAAAAATATTCTATAAATCCTATCCTAAATGATGACTAAAATAGCTGTTAGCTGTATTAAATGAGCCTAATGATTTGGACTAAAATAATTTCAATTGGTTGCTATTGTCCTCTGTGTCTTCGCCAGTAGACTGTACAGCTTTCATAAGAGCGAGCGCGATAGCGCGAGCGTATGCTTCAACGGACGGCGCGGCCTCCACTTCGTGCATCGGCGAAAAGTGACTGCGGTATCCGGTTTCGCTGACCGGAATCCGGCGGGGTGGTTCCTGGGGGCTGGTAAATTCAAAATGCGCATAATCGGCGGCTATAAAATAGCGCGGACAGTAACGTACCAAGATTTCCTGTGCCTCAATCGTAAGAGTGAAAGTTATGTCCTCCGGCATGATGTTATGCTCCCGGTTCAGATAAGCCGGGTTGAAGGTGCCGGGCTGCTGCCGGGCGGTTATCGCATTTCTCAAAAATCATGCACACATCATGCAGGCCGGGGATGAAGCTGCTGCGATAGACTTTCTTGCTGCTGCTTGCACCATGACCGAAACGGATAATATCGGTGCAATGCTGGCGCAGGCCAGCTTGCATGGCGAGGTACTTCGTCCAGAAGACCAGTGGGACAAATTTTGCTTCACGGTCTTGGTAGTCGCCCATCAGAATAGCAAGCTTGCCGTCGTGTGTTAGAGAACCGGCGCAATTCTTAATGAGCAGGCGGTAACGCTCAAGAAATGCCTCAAGGGTCGGGGTGCGGGATAAATCGCGCGGGTCATTAGTGTATAGCTTCTGCCTCCAGTAAGGCGGATGAATCCATGCAAACTCAAATTGGTTGCGCGGAAATTGGGACGCATCACACGCATCAATGCCCTCGCGCATATCGCTCGAATGGCAGTCGATTTTGAGTTCATGGCACACGTCACGGCATGTGCCGCTTCCGGTCATGGGGTCAAATACATTCTTCGGATGAAAAAAGCGTAGTAAATCCTTAATGAGATTCCCGCCGCAATTGCCAGGGTAACTACGGTCGCCGTATTCACCGGCCTTGCTGAAGTGATAGAGACTGGTCAGATGCGGTACAGGACTGGCAGTAATCGGTGATTTTGGAAGTTTGGCATAAATATCGTGGTCTTGCTTATGAGGCTTATTTAACAAAACAGACCGCTTGCGGCTGGCATAAAATGGATTGATAGCAGTCATGGTATAGATTCCTTTCAGGTTATTGGGCGAACCGAAGTCCGCCCAAATGATAATGATTATTCAGCTTCGGATGGGACACGAAGGCTGATCTTGCCATCGAGGGGTACAGCTTCGACCTGTATATTGAAGCCCTTGCCGTCCGCGTGTGGCCATGCAGCCCCGATCCGTGTCCAGTAGCTTTTTGGGTTTCCTTCGCGCACCTGATAGGCTATGTGGGTTGGCGCTTTGTTGCTGGTAGTTTGTGTCTTTGTAGTGCTCATGTTCTTTCTCCTTGTTTTTAAGGCTGCATAATTGCGTCCTTATGAGAGCGAACCGAAGCCGCCTAAGACGTGGCGAAGCTTTACCGGTCAACCGAAACACGGAGGATGTCCACGCAGTGGAAACCGTGTTGGCAGGTTTACCGGCACGGATGCGGATTCAGCTTCTCATAAAAGGACGGGCTTAAAGCAGGCTTACAAGGCAGGAAGTGGCACGGTAATCAGGGCACCGGATCAGGGAAATGCCTTAATCAAAAATACATCATCAGGTAAAGTAAAACCCGGAAAAACTGCGACTGGATATGTGAGAGCAGTAGGCAACAGCGGCAAACATGGCGCATAAAATCTGCCGAACCATAGTCCTGTTTTTGGGGATAGCAGTGTCGCAATTGACGTAGATATTTTATCATAAGTCAGGTTGGCAAAACACCATATTAAACCACGTTAATACACGTTAGACCATAATTTTGAAATGTAAAAAACGCGCCGTAATATGCCTGAAAATGAGGTGCAATGCTACGTATAACAATGAATAAATCAGCGGGTGGAGCCAAGAAATATTACTGTGAGGAGTACTATAAAGAAGGACATTCCGCACAGCTTGATTACTATTCTGAAAAGGATCAGGCGATAGGCAGATGGGGTGGTAAGGGGGCTGAAATGTTAGGCTTAACTTCCGACATTGCCAAACATGATTTCGCGCTTTTGTGCGATAACGTGAACCCTCTGACCGGAAAAACACTAACTGGAAGGAACGATAAAGACAGAACCGTAGGGTATGATTTTACTTTCAATGCCAGTAAATCGATCAGCCTTGCTTATGCATTTGCAAGTGAAGGTGATAAAAAAGCAATCTTAAATGCCTTTCAAAATTCCGTTCGTGAAACGATGGCGGAAATTGAAACCGAAATGCAGGCACGGGTACGGGGCAACGGTAAAAACGAAAACAGGATTACGGGAAATATCGCTTACGGCGAATTTACCCATTTTACCACCAGGCCAATCGACGGCGTTCCCGATCCGCATCTGCACAGTCATTGTTTCGTATTCAACGCGACTTATGACAATAACGAAAAGAAATGGAAGGCTGGGCAGTTTCAGCAGTTAAAACGCGATGCGCCCTATTATGAAGCAGTATTTCACTCAAGGCTTGCAAACAAGCTACAGGGCATAGGATACAAGACCCGCAGAGCCGAAAAGAGTTTTGAACTGGCAGGGGTAGAAAAGAAAACGATTGAGAAATTTTCGCGCAGGACAAAGGAAATTGAGGATTATGCAATAGAGCATAATATAACTGACGACAAACTGAAATCAGAGATAGGCGCGAAAACACGGGAGGCCAAGCGGGTTGAGGTAACGCCCGAAGGCCAGGAAAAACATTGGCTAAACCGGCTGACACCAAATGAGTTGCTAGCCCTTCGCAATTTAAAAAACTATCCATCTGACGGGGACGGGATATCCAAAGAAACAAACCCTGCGCTTGATGCTTTGCAATTTTCATTAGGGCATCACTTCGAAAGAAAATCGGTGGCAAGCGATAAAGAGATTTTAGCAACTGCGATAAAATCATCGGTGGGCGATGCGACACCGGAACAGGTCAAACGGGAATTTGACAACGACAATAATATCCTTTTGGCAACTGAAAATTTACGCACGTTCATTACTACCAAAGAAGCGCTAAGCGAAGAAAAACAGCTTATCGTAAATTCCATAGAAGCAAAAAATAAGTTCCGCCCTATCAATGAAGATTACGAACCGCAAAACCCGCTTCTGAATGATCAGCAAAGAATGGCGGTAAAACATGCGCTTTCTTCAACGGACGGAATTACCATTATCACCGGCAAAGCCGGTACGGGTAAAACCACGCTTATGAAAGAAGTGCAGCGGGGCATCACCGAAAGCGGAAAGCAGATTTATTCTTTTGCGCCGTCCAGTGAAGCAAGCCGGGGCGTTCAGCGCAGCGAAGGGTTTAAAAATGCCGATACGGTGGCAAAACTGATTCAGGATAAAAACCTGCAATCAGAACTTCATGGGCAGGTACTCTGGATAGATGAAGCCGGGATGCTGTCAAACCGTGATATGAACAAGGTTTTTGATATAGCCAAAGTACAAAGTGCAAGGATCATACTATCCGGTGATACAAAGCAGCACAACAGTGTACAGCGGGGTGATGCTTTGCGGATAGTACAAGAACAAGGGGGTATCAGGCCAGTTACGGTAAATAAGATTTTGCGGCAAAAGAATGAAGGATACAGGGACGCGGTTAAATTGCTCTCGGATGGGGGAATAGAGAAAGGTTTTAAGAAACTGGAAAAAATTGGTTCTATAAAAGAAATAGCCGACAAAGACGAACGCGTCAATGCCATAGCAAACGAATATTATAATTCCGCTTTCAAGGGCAAGGACCAAAAACGAGAAGTGCTGGTTATTGCCCCAACCCATGCCGAAGGCGAATTAGTTACAGGATCAATAAGAAGTAAACTGAAGGACAAAAATATCCTCGGCAATGACGACCGCGAATTCAAGATATTAAAAAACCTGCAATTTACCGAAGCTGAAAAACAGAATTCGGAAATGTATAATCCCGGACAAGTGATATTATTTCATAAAAACATGACGGGCGTTAAAGAAGGCAGTCGGTTGGAAGTGACCGCAGCCAAAGGAAATAAGCTTGTGGCAAAGGACAAGCAAGGCATAAGTCATGACATTCCATTTGCCGCCGCCAATAAATTCTCTGTGCATGAAACAAAAGAAATCGCGATCACTAAAGGCGACAAAATACGCATTACCGGAAACGGTAAAAGTACCGACGGCAAACACCTATTTAACGGCACCACGTACAATATTCAGGGTTTTGACAAAGCAGGAAATATCAAACTCTCGAATGGCTCGGTTATCCCAAAAGATTATGGGCAGTTTAATTTGGGCTATGTCACGACCTCGCATTCTTCGCAAGGAAAAACTGCCGATAAAGTGATTATCTCACAAAGTTCTTCGACCTTCCGGGCTTCGTCGATGGAACAATTCTATGTTTCCGTGTCACGCGGAAAACAGGCAGTGTCCATCTATACCGATGATAAAGAAAGTTTGAAACAGGCGGTAAGCCATACTTCACAAAGAACAACGGCGACAGAACTTAACGAAAGGATGCGATCCCAGGCAGCCGAAATAAATCGGGTGTCCGGTTTCAAAAAAGGGCGGCAAAAAGCTGCCGAAATGTATTTTAACTTAACATCTAAAATTAAAAACAATGGACTTCAAGACCCGATTAGAACAAGATAAGGAAAGGCCAGCGGGTAAGGAGTTATCTGCCGAACCGGAAGATAATTTTACTTGTAAATATTTTGCCAAATCAAACACCGGAAGTTTTCCCGCCTGTATTGATTTACGCCTGCCGGATGGCAAGCGTAAGGCTTTGCCTTACTCCTTCTTTACCGAAATAAATTTTGATAATGAAGGGGGCATAGAGATTTTTACCAATAGTAAAAAGATTACCATTACCGGCAGGAATCTTTCCACGCTTTTTGATTATCTTGTATCATACCGCGTGAAGTTTGTACGGGCGAATATTGGTAACGACCAGAAAGAAGATGGGTTATTTGTGAAGGATATTCTGATTGAGGAGATTGATTAAGGTCTGCCGGTGCAGATAAATAAAAACCCCCTTACTCTCGCAGTTTGGGGGCTTTAACCTAAACCTTATCACAATAGGCAGGTAAGAAAACCTGCCGTATGAGTTGCAAAGATACGAATATCTACGATTTCGCTTCCTCGCTTTTTTCCTTATTCATTTCTTCAATAATGTCCATCAGGTCAGGATAACGCTGTGCCACTTGTGGCGCTACTTCCGGGTTTTCTTTGAGTGTATGCGCCGCTTGCTTTAAAATAAGCGTTTCATCACTTGGCAATTCCGATAAATTATGGTGTTTGCTCATATCCATTGCCTGAACAACGGAATCCCAGAAATCGAGCACCTTATTTAGTTTTGCGGTTTCCTTCCAATTCGCGTAAATCGCCAGTGCTGCGGCAGAAATCAGCAACCACATGCGGGCGACACCCGGAAATATCAAGGCCAGCATGAGCAGTAAAAGCGGTTCAAAAATTGTATTGGTAAATGCAGTTACATCGTTAAGAAGCGGCGGCACCGAAATTTTTCTTTCCCGTTCTTCTTTGGGAAGCAAAAACATGTACAGGCGTATGATGGGAACTGCTACGATATTTACCACATCCATGAGTAATGCCGCAATTGGCTCAAATCGTGAAGTGCCGTCATTAAAGGAATGCAGGGCGGTGTTTGTCCGGTTTCGCCACCACATCCTAAAAAAATGATAGGAACTGATCAGCAAGTAAGCCAACAAAAATATCAACATGCTTTTGCTCATGAGACTATCCCAAAAAGAAGGTTCTGTAGTTGCCCCCACAGGCTGCTGCTGATATGGGGATGTATTGGATGAAGCAAATGCGCCCGCCAGGGTTTGTATCGTTGTAAAAATGCCTAATACAAAAAGGCCGGCGTAAAAATTGATGACGGTAAGCCACCGCTGCCCAAAATTTCGCCTAAACAAAACTTCTATCGGGACGGTGAACCATCCGAGTAAAAACATAATAAAATTGATAAAGGGAAAAAACTGCGCCAGCATGGTATATCCGCCGGTTACGTTGCGGGATTTGTCATTGTCCGGTGCAGTTGCTTGTGATGCTGCCTGTGTCATGGTTCATATTGTTTAAATTGTGTGAGTAAATAGGTTTTATTATTATTCCATACGCGGCCATTCTGAAAAATAATCGCTTCCACGATTTTATGATTAAAGTTGCCGCCTTTTCTAAGTTTAGTAAAAGTTTGCGGGGGTACATCATAGTCAAAGCTTTCGTTTTGACCTTTGCTCAAATTAAAATTATCCGCGCCAAAACTTTGCCCGGATGTTTGTCGTGTGTGCCAGCTTTTTGCAATGGTTTCGGCGGCGTTTTCGTTGGTGTTGGGATCGCTGTTAGCGTGCCAGATTTTGGTTTGCAGATTTCCGATGAGGGAATCGACGCGATATTTGCTTTGTTCGCCGCCCATTTCGGCGTAATAGTTAGGTAGGTTTTGGGTCATATATACGGTACATGCTTTTGTGCTGCGGGCGGTTGCCTGAAACTGCATATCGTATTCCGTGACAAAATTCTGCGCCTCATCCACCCACAAAAATATCGGAATGGTACTGTTATCAATTTTTCGCCGTTCCGCAGCTTGCTGCCAGAGATATTTATAAACGACCTGCGCCGCTCTGCCTGCATCGCCAAATTCTTTTACCGGCAGGCTGAGTATGATAATCATTCCTTTATGAGTGAGTTCCGGCCAGGCTATTTTTTTGCGGTCTTCCGGCATTTTTGAAAAGAGCATGTGGAAGGGACGCCGCAGGAAAATATCCATCATGGTAGTAAGTGTAGAAAGGATGCTGGAACGGGTTTTTTCGGCAAGGCCAGGATATTCTTCAAGCCAGAAAGAAGCCGTGCTGTCATAATCAAGCTGTGTCCATTCGTCGAGTTCTTTACCGAACCCTACTTTTAACAGATTCCAGCATGTGCTTTTATTGCGCCATTCATCGCTGTCGAGTTCTTCGAAACTTTTCGCGGCAGATAGAATCACCTCGCGAATTAACGGAACCGATACGGTTCCCCCGGCAATCATGCAAAGGTCAATGGTGTTGCGAAGGAGTTGCTGCATTGCCCGTGTCCAGAAAGGATCGTACCCGCCACTGCTTTTACTGCGGTCTACCGCTTCATAGACGGTGGTAAACAGCCGGACTAAATTCTCGGTATAGCCAGCCCCTTCGCCTTTGCGTTCAATTTCATATTGCAGGAAAGGGAATACAAAATCACCCGAAGCGTCGAATACCAGTATGTTATTATCCCTTCCGGTTGCCCTTGCGTAGCGTTTCCAGTCATCCAGTACGTCCTTCTTCGCGCATAATACCAGCCCGCCAAACCCTGCAGTAAGAAATGCCCGCGCCAGGGCTTCACCGCTTCCGCTCGTTTTACCGGAACCAATGCCGCCAAAAATCTGCACACCTTCGCAAGCCTGCCCGATGGTAAAAGCTTCTTGTCCGTTAAAATTGTAAATGATTTTATCAAGGCTGAAATCCATTTTGGTAAAGGTTTAGCATAGATTTTCAGGACTAATTTACTCTTTGTCCTGATATTACCAAAATGTTTGCCGTTTATTATTTGCAGACAAGATTAGCGTTCTTTCTCCGGCTGCGGCTCCGGTTTGTAGGTTTCCTGCGTTGGTCTTGCCAGTGCCCTGTCCATTGCGTTTTCATAGCGGTGATTGTTGCCCTTTCCTTGCTGCACACTTTCGATATTTTCCTGCGTTTCCGCAGAAAGTTGCTGCTCTTTTGTATTTGCGGGTTTGTTGGATGGAGTATTTTGCGGGGTGATCTCATCCGCATTTTTAACCATAGTTATATGGGATTTTCCGGCTTCTATAACCTGCTTATCTTGGCTGGATGTCCGGTTGAGTGCCGCTTCAACACTATTGTCGTTCGATGGGGCGTTTTGAGTTGCTGCCCTGTCCGTATTATTTACCGCAAGGGATACATTATTAGTTTTAAGCGCTTCCTGCGCATCTTTGAATCCCGGACTTTTGGATGCGCGGTTGAGTGCATCCTGCATAGCGTTTGCCATAGTTGCGAAAATTTAATTTCACAACTAAATTACGTATTTTCTTCTATCGTTCCTTATCTAAATTCTTATCGTCCCTTGCCAGTTTCCCTTTGGAAAAGTTATTCAGCCATTGCTGTATTTCAGCTTCCTTTTCAAATTCTTTCTTGCCGGAAACCAACGCTTTAAAATACTCACTATCGTCGTTCTTCTGCGCGGTAAGTTTGGCAGCTAATTCCGGCTCATGCTTCGCAAGTAGATAGCCGTTATTGAATGCTTGTATGTATTGTTGTTCTTCCATTAGTGAAAAGGGTGATGGGTGTGCTTACCTAAATAGCCATTTATTGAATCAAGATCGTACAGAATAATTTTCTTTTCCGGTTGGGTAAAACGAATTTTGCCTTCATCCCGCAGTTTCTGCAAGGTGGTCTTACTGGTGATACGCAGCTTTTTCATGGCTTCTTCGCCGGAAATCCATTTATCTTCTTTTACATCATGCTTTTGCCGCACATAGTCCATTACCTTATCAATCAAGGCAAAGTATGCGGGTTCGTCGAGGCAGATTACTTGCATTGATTTTTTGTTAAAAGTTCAAGACTGCAAGATAAAAAATGATTGGAATAATTCCGCAGAGTTTTGTAATCGTAATACTCCCTGCTCAATTAGAATTCCTATTTTATTTTTCATTGACTGGTTCTTCTTTTACAGAAGTTTTTGGTTTTATGAAAATTGAAACTAACAACCCTAAACCAACAATCACATCAACTACATTCCAAATTTCTCGGCCCAAAGCTATTTTGATTAGCGGTTGAAATAAAATTGCAAGGCCGATGTAAATTATCATTTCAGTTTTATTCTCATTCTTCATTATCTGATATGCAAGGGTGACAAAACCAACTAATGCGCTAAACCTCACCAATTGGTAATAACCATAAGGCAGATGTAATAAGCAAAGAAAAAACAATATTGCTAAGGCTATTTTTATAACATTTTGTATCATCGTTTTTCAGATTTATAATTTAAATTTTGTTCGATGTTCTTTAGGATAAACACACATGTAAAGAAAAACACCAAGCCAAGCGTAAACAATCCCACAGTAAAACTGAAAGTATAAATAAAACTTTTTGTAAATCCGAAAAGAGAAAATATAAATTTTGGTATTTCCCAAAATATGATCCAAGCATAAAGTAAAAATGCTAAAATTTGAAGGCGCTCTTTTGTTTTTTCGCTGAATTTGGCCAATGTATATAAAAAATTCAAAATCAAGTTCGGTATTAAGAGCGCTATGTACAACAAATCTGCTACCAGGAACGAAAAATATATATGATTCTTACCTGATATGATTTCTTTTGCATAAACTATGAAGTCAGCCCTATGTTCGTTGCTGCGGAATATTTCCCTAAGAGTGTTGAGAGCAAAATCTAATATGCCCGATGTACCAGCAACTAAATTTACCTTGCTTAAATAAATAACGACAAAAAATGAAATAATGCAAACCAACAAGGGGGTAACATTAATCAGATACTTCACGTATTTCGGTTTAGAAAATAATGCATATTGCAAATTAGAGGGATCTATCTTATTTCTTTCCTCCGGGTCGTCAAGGGCTCCCAATGGGGTCATTGAACTTCCGAATGGTAGCCAGCCGAGTTTAAAATCAATACCAAATATTTTATCTTTGAATATTGAAAACCAGGAACTTCCAAATTGAACTACTTCTAAGATTTTTACCTTCCACATCATACAAATCAGACAGAAGCATAGGGTGGTCGCACTACTAACGGCTGCAATAAAAACCCCTACATAGAATGCAGTAGAACTAAAGTATTCCATTAGAAACCAATTTTACCAGTTTTTGCATCTTGTTGAGCACTTTTAGGTAATAGACTAATCAATCCCCAATTTATTTCTCGTAACCTATCGAAATTTTTATTTTGAATGGCCAAGTTGCCTGCCTCAATTAACGACTTTGCTTGATTTTGGTCATTAAATGACTGTGGCTTCTCTGCTAACCTTTGAAATCGCCCTTCTAAAAATGAGGGCGTTTTCCAAAGAATATTAATACCTAAGTCGGTCATTTCCTCAATTGCTTCCAATATTTTAATTGGTGTAATCGAATTCAAAAATGCGGGTTCCCGGCCAACTATTTCACCAAATAGTTTATGGTCATGGTCATTCCCATTTTCTTCTACAATCTCTTTACACCATTGCTTTTCTTCGTTGTATTTGATTTTTAGCAAAGAAATCCGTTTGTCTCTTGTTGCGTTATCAATTTCTTGAGCAATTTTTCTTTTGTTGTCTTCGAATTGGAATTTTTTGTCAGTAACGTCATCATCTGATAAATTGTTGGAATTAATAACAAGTTCATCAACTCGCTTTTTTATTGTCGTTAGTTCTTCCGCTGTCTCGTAATCTTCCCGTTGAATAGCTTCTTTAATTTCATTATCTACCTTTCCACTAAGCGTTTCCACATCTTCTTGAAGTTTTCTAACAGGTAGGTGTCTTGATGATGGATTGAAAACTTCTGTAAATTGTTGATCTGACATAGGAATATAAACCGTTATCTTTAAATCTCTACTTTCGGACATTTCAAGGGTAACTTCTATATCGGCTCCCCTAAGAATATCTCTACTTACCTTTCTTCCGTCAATTTCAATATAACCAATGGTTTGATTAGCCTCCGGCAAAGAAGTTTGTGGGCCTTCTAAAACGTTCACTATAAATTTTTCTTCGCCGCCCTTAATAATTGACTTATTTAAAACATAAGATTTAGTAATTTTTTGAGGGAGTAACGTATTTTTTTGAAAAAACAATTCAAGCTTAGTAATCTTGCTTTCCATTTCAGGCTCGGAATCTCTTTCAAGACAGATGTCATGCGCTAATGGCTGACCCGCTACATTGAATTTTCCCTGGGCTATTCCAATTAATTCGGAATCGGTTTCAATTACGTTATTTTGGCCATCAAGTATTGTGAGGCGGAAAAAATTATATGAATCTTTTACGAGTGGTAAATCTTCGGAAATTCTATTTATCAAAGGTTTTCTACCCGTATCGTATCCTTTGTCCTCTCTTGTAATTTGATAAAATAACCCCTCTGTGTTTCCGTCAATTCTTACGGCTAACAACTCCTCTTCTTCTTTAGTGGTCTTTTGATATGCTAACCTGACTTTGAGGCCTGAGATATTTTTCTTTTTTGTATCGCCCTCATAGTTTTTTTCTTTTGTTCCTGCGTAATACGCAGCGCCAATTGCTATTGCAGTTGTTGGATCAATATTACAGTTAATCGGGATTTGTAGTATTTCTTCAACACGTTTTCTCACATACGGTATAAAGGTCGAACCACCAACCATTAATGTAAATTGAATATCAGACGGTTTCAAAGAATTACGTACAAGAATTTTTTTTATCATATCTATTGTTTTATCAATATACTCTTTAATAATCCCTTCAAATTCAGAACGTGTAATATCAATGCTAATATCAATTTCTTCATCATTATCATCCCTAATATCACGAACTTCGATTTCAGAAGAAGTTCGATTAGATAATGATAACTTTGCATCTTCCGCAGTTTTTAAAAGTCGATAATAAACACTATTTAACTTTCCAGACGCACTTTTTAATTCATTTTCCAACTCGGAAAAGTGAAAATTTTTATTTAAGTACGGGATAACGATCTTTTCAACTATCAAGTTATCAAAATCTGCACCACCCAAAAAATTATCTCCCTCGTGGTCAAGAACTTTCATTTCACCGTCCTTGATTTTTATTAGTGCCACATCGAAAGTACCGCCGCCCAAATCATAGACTAACCATTGACCGTTTTCTAATTCTCGTTCTTTATGTTTATTGGCGTAGGCTAAACTGGCAGCGATTGGCTCTTGTAGAAGAACAACCTGTTTGAATCCGGCTAAGTATCCAGCTTCTTTAGTTGCGTTTGATTGTATCACATCGAAAGAGGCCGGAATAGTTATAACTACAGCTTCAACGGTTTCACCGGAATGAACAAATCCTTTAAGTTCTTTCAGTACTTCTGCTGATAGTTCAATTGGAGTTTTTGATTGATTGATACTTTTAACCTTAAAACTCTCGGTGGTTCCCATTTTTCTTTTGAATGTCCCAAATACATTTTTTCCATCTCTTTCAAAATAGGTTCTTGCATTTGTTCCTACAACCACCTTATCTTTCTTGTAATAGACTACGGATGGAAGGGTTTCTCGTCCAGTTTCCAATGGATTCTTAAAGACCTCTACTTCACCTTTTACAAATTTAGCGATGGCAGAATTTGTTGTGCCTAAATCAATACCGTAATTTATCATCTTTTCCATTGTATGTAATTTTAATTTTCCGATTGAACAATTACTACTCCCTTTTGTACAACAAGCCGCGAATTGCCCGACTTCGCAAAAATGATGGGTTTTATGACATCAATTATTTTTAAATTTTCGTGGCCTGTCCCAGAAATTGTTGCTTCGCAATCGAGTCTTGTCTCATTATATTTTTCGCCAATGGGATTATGATAATACAATCCGTTAATCGAAAATCCTTGATATTCTAATCCTCTTTCTAAGGCATTATTCTCAAAATAATTTTTCAACCTGTCTATATTTCGGGAAATAGAATTTTGTTCTTCAAGTTTCATTACTTTCTGCTCAATTTCAAACAATTGATTTAAGAGAAAAAAATGTGGATTCAGCGTTTGTAAGATATTTGGATTACTCATTGTAGAATTCGTTTTCGTTTATGGTTTGTGAATTTGCGCTATATGTATTTTCAGTAGAATCTTGATAGACTTGGGTGGTAAATATCTTTAAAGAATAACTTGGCACCTCATAACGACCATCGGACTTATAGGTAAAATTATAATCAAATAATTCATTCCCTTTTTTGAAATATTGAATAGTTTCAAATCGACCGGCGCAAATTGTCTCGTCTGACGTAATGCGCCAACCGCTTCCTAACGCCTCTTTAATGTAATATTTACCTTGGGGGATATTTCTTATGATATAAGAGGAATTTTTATGAAGATAAATAAATCTGACGCTTTTTCCTGAGAAGGAATCTATCAATTTAATTGCGGCATCGTATTCAGTCTCATTGGTGATTTCTAATCTATTATTAATTCGCCTCGCAAATTTAGGGGTTATGTTACTGCAATCCGGGATGTTTCCATTTTCCATAACCGGGTAGGAATAACTTATAGCCGTTGGTTGAGTTGTTAGTGAATCTGACGCTAAATTATTTTTGCCCGAAGTATCTGCTGCTTTTTTTGATGTATCAATTGAATTATTATTTGAAACAGAAGTATCCGATCGTTGACTGTTTGATTGGTTGGGCTGTGAACCTGTGATGCTGTTTGAAATAGAATCAAAATTATTGTATATAGCAGTAATCAATATTGCCCCAATAAAATAATGGTAAAAGCCAAACTTTATTCTTTTTTCCTTCCTTTTATTGGTCAGCATTTCAAAAGCAAGAATGAAGTATCCTAAGAAATAATACGAAAGAAATAACTCTGCAACAATTGGATTAAAGAAGCTTAGAATGCCTCCCATAATAACAAGCCAGTTTTGTTTAAAAATGCGACCTATAGATTCCCAATCATTATCGTGCAAATGCGTCCATATCGAAATTGCTATTGGTAAAAGGGCAATACCTACAATTATTTTTTGAATGGGGGTGTAAAGGAATCCGACAGCCAGTGCGATGCATAAAAATATAATATACGCAAGCGTGTTGCTTTCTTTTTCAACTTCTTTATCTGATCTTTTAGAGTTTTTATTACTATTTCCATCATTTATACCAGATACATTAAATTTTGGAGTTGGTGTTAGTTGGGTTTTACTATTGATTGGTTGATCAATACTTTCTTCAAAGTGTCTTTTTATAGTGTAGTAAGCTTTTGTAATTTCTTTGTTGTTAAGCCCCTCTGTCTCTATACTATAAGCAATACTAATTATCTCAAAGGCTGGTTTGTATATTTCATACGGTTCATTATGAATATCTCTCGCAATCCATCTAATATTCATGGCTAATGAATTTCTAAGAGGTTGGAAATAAATCGGCAACAGATTCAATAAATCAACATTTACCTTTTTGCTGATAATACTTGCTAAACCATCAAAATCATTTTTTATAAATGGACTTACCTTATTTGAGATGCCCTTTTCGATAGCAATTATTTCATTTTCAATTTCTTTAATTGTTTGATAGGTGCTTTTAAAGCATATTTCTTTGTCGGCTTCCCGTACCAGGGGATTCACCGATAATAAGAGTTTAACATTATTGATACTTTGTTCTTTATAATTAAAACACAATTGTTTATCGAACTGAATAATAAAAAATGGGCTTACAAAGTCTAAAAATTCAGGCAGTTTATAAATGCTTTCAACTTTATAAGTTTTGAAGAATCGCAAATCTCCTTTGGTCAGAAAAGAATTTAGATCAGGGTTTTGGAAGACGAAAAAATGAAATTCTTTTTTTTCTTCATTATCCAATTCATCAATTACTCTAATGCAATCAGATTTTGTTAGTTCAATTCCGTGATGGTTAATTGTGCTGTTGTCGCTTAGTTCAATATCGGCTAATAAAGTTCTTTTTGCCTTTCGAATTGTAGAAGAATCAATGCCGGACAGGTTCTCTGATTTTATTTTTAAAAGATCAAAAGGATTTATATAAGTCATATTAATCAGAAAAAACGATAAGCGTGATAAAACAAAAAGGTATTTACAAATCTAATTCAATTAGTGTTATTGCGATTTTTCGGGATTATTTTGTTTAAAATTGATTGTAATCTTTGAGTAATTAATTTAATAAATTTAAAGCTAAAAAATATTAGTATTAATATGAAGCTTTATAAATTTATTATCCTATGCTCGATAGTGCTTTCGTGAAGTTCTGTAGTAGCATATTATTTCTGTGCTAATAATATGTGAATGTTTGACGTGACAGGTGATTAATTTTCTCCACGATATTATGCTCGCTCTATGACTTAATTGTAGCGTGCAAAGACCTCAATCTTTTGTAATAATCTTCCACCATAGCGATAAGTTCATTATGAGTCGTTACATTGATGGTAGAAAAATGCTTTGAAAGTTTTCTTCGAATAAATTCTGTGCGCCGGTCATCTAATCCTATTATTAAGTCCATTTGAAAATTATTTGCAAAAAGACCAGCAGCTTCAAAGTCGTCTTGATAACTTGAAGCCTGCATAAGAGCCTTAAGCGAGTATGGTGTAAAATACTGATGACGTTTGGGATCATACTCAAAAAAAATATCATGTCGTTTTATTTCGCTAATTGATGTCGCGGTGAAGCCGGGAAACGCCGCTGGTAGAGTAAAGTCGGGGACATGGTAGGCCGAAGTTGACGAAACGTAATACCTCTTTTCGTAAATTTGCTCACCGAAAATATCTCTCGCAAGAAAAAACTTATGTTGATTATAGAACTTGTGCAACACTGGCCTTTCAAAAGCCTTTTTATTGCGTCTTTCTAAATCCCGGATGATTTTTAGATACTGGTCAAGAGATTTTTCAATTTCAAGGATTTTATTTTCTGACATCCATGCATAGTCAAGGGCTTTAGGCGATTTGATAAAATCTTTGGAGACGATTTTTGTTCTACTAAAATAATATTCAACATCCTTACTAAACCTACTGTAATGAGTAAACACGCTTCTAAAATTATTTCCAAACGCCTCAAGAACCTTCGGGTCGATTTCCAGTATTGATAAATCATTCAAAATTTCTTTACGCCAAGCTCCAACCAACCTCTTACTTTTTGAAATAATTCTTAAATCTCTATCATCTTCGGAAAAAGGCAAAGTAGCGTTATATAAAGATGTATCATCTTCGGATTGAATAATATCTCTTTTACATAAAATGATTGGTATTGACGAAAGCCGAAAGTTACACCCTGAAAAGGCATCATCAATGCCTCTAAGCCATTCACACAAATTTGATTGGTATTTATTCCCTGTTATTATGTCGTCGGCAATGACTAAATCAATATGCTGTGCAACACCTTTGCCCAAAGTGCTATTTACAAAAAAATCTTCGGCGTTATAAATATCCTCAAAGCCGATAATATTATTCTGAGATGTAAGACCATTGGCCACTATTTTTTTTACCAATACTTCCCTATATCGAGTGTCTCCAAAAATAAGCATCCTCATTATTCCTAAATTTATTAGCAAATTTAATTATTAAGCTGCAATAAATTAAATCTTTGAAAGATAACTTATTAACAACGAGATGTATGTTCCACCTTGTCACTCGTGCTTGACTGAAATGTTGTCCTATTGTTGTCCTGATATAAAAAAAGCCGACCAGGTTTCTGATCGGCTTTTGTACCTGGGGCGGGAATCGAACCCGCACTCCGTTTAAGCAGAACGGGATTTTAAGTCCCGCGTGTCTACCAGTTCCACCACCCAGGCAGGTGTTTTTTTATTAATTTTCGCAGGATTTTAAGTCCTGCGTGTCTACCAGTTCCACCATCTGAGCATGGTCGTTTGTTAATCGGGGTCTTGCACCCGGACAGGAATTTAATCCCTTTAACAATAAATCCCTTCTTTTGGAAGGGATTTGAGCGAAAGACGAGATTCGAACTCGCGACCCCGACCTTGGCAAGGTCGTGCTCTACCAACTGAGCTACTTTCGCATTTTTAAGAACTCCGCTTTGCTATCGTTACCGTTTCGCTTAGCGGAGTGCAAATATAGACAGAAATGGATATTTTCCAAAGTATAATTTTAATTTTTTTGATTTTAATGGTTGGTGACTGGTTGATTGGGCTGGATTGGGTTGATTAAGTTATTGAGGGCTAAACATTTAATTTCGCTAAAAAAAGGCTATTTTTTTTCAAAAAAATTAGAATTAGCTGTAATTTCCATTAAAAACTTGTTCACTTACTCACCTAATCAACTACTCACAGACTCAACTAAACCAACAAATCCTTCAAAACATCCGCAATAAGGTCATTTTCATAGCCGCGACCCATTGCATATTGCTGTAATTTGTATTTTCTTTTATAGGGGTCCTTCTCGTTTAACACGTTATTCTTTTTTGTCAGCACTTTTTCCAGCATTTGTATATAGTCATCACCGGGGATGGTTAGCAGGGCTTTTTTTATCAAAACATCAGGCACCTGTTTAAATTTAAGGCCCTGTTTTATCTTCACCTTCCCCCACCCTTTCTGCCTGAACTTCCCCATCGCGTAAGCTTTTGAAAAACGTTCCTCATTCAAAAAATTATTACCAATAAGGTTACTGATGATGTTTTCAACGGCAGCTTTGTGCAAGCCCCATTCGTACAATTTATCCCTTACCTCCTGCTGCGAACGCTCCTGGTAGGCGCAATAATTTTCAGCTTTGGCATTGGCAGCCTTTTCATCGATGACTTTATTTGTTTTTTGGCTGTCCATTAAAAGTCAAAAATCGTTAAAAATTCTTCTATTGACAGAAATATAAGCAAATTCGTGCCATGGCCAGTAATCAATACCTCATATCCGAAGTTCAGCGGGTTATTAAAGCCAGTGGGAATATCGTTAAGGACTATACTGTCAGCACTTTGCTGACAGATAGCCGCCGGATCAGCAATGCCCCCCTGGGTTTGTTTTTTGCCCTCAGCGGCAGGCGCAACGGTCATGAGTTTATTGCAGAGGCTTATGCCGCAGGTGTCCGCAATTTTGTGGTGAAACAGGGCCCGGCCATGATAATGCCCGATGCCAATTTTTTAATTGTTGACGATGTGCTTACTGCCCTTCAAACCCTTGCTGCTTATCACCGCAGTCGTTTTAACCTGGAGGTGATCGGCATTACGGGCAGCAATGGGAAAACCATTGTTAAAGAATGGCTGTACCAGTTGCTTTCGGCAGATAAAAACATAGTACGCAACCCTAAAAGCTATAACTCGCAGATTGGTGTACCGTTATCTGTATGGCAGATCAATCAAAAAAACGACCTGGGCATTTTCGAGGCAGGGATCTCTACCACAGGAGAAATGGAAAAGCTTGAAGCAATCATAAAACCTTCCATCGGGATCTTAACGCATATTGGCACCGCGCATGATGAGGGCTTTGCCAACCGCAGGCAAAAAGTGCTGGAAAAGTTCCTCCTTTTTATAAACTGCCGCCTGCTTATTCATAATTACGACCAGTTAATTGATTTCAAGGACGATATCCCGGTGGAGAATTGTTTTACCTGGAGCACCCAATTTAAACAAGCTGACCTTTTTGTTTTCAGCGGGACGGTGATCACCCATAATTATTATCTGCGGGCCAGGTTCAGGGGCCGCGACATTGAATGCCTTATCCCCTTTTTTGATGAAGCTTCTGTTGAGAATGCCATTGTATGCTGGGCCACGCTGCTTGCCATAGGCTACAGCGCTGTTGAAGCGGATATAAGGCTGGAGCATTTAAGTGCCGTTAGCATGCGCCTTGAGCTGAAAACCGGCGTAAACGATTGCTCGGTGATTGATGATTCGTATAATTCGGATGTGCAGTCGCTGGAGATAGCGCTGAACTTTTTAAGTCAGCAAAATCAGCATGATAAAAAAACACTCATCCTGTCGGATATATTTCAGTCGGGCTTGCAGCCTGATGTTTTGTACAAACAGGTAGCGGAAATGATCAGGGCAAAAAAAATAGACAAATTTGTAGGCATCGGACAGGCAATCAGTCGCCACCGCGACTTTTTTGACGTGCCCGAACAGCATTTTTTCCCGGATACACCGGCAATGCTGCAGCAATTGCGGACCCTTAATTTTAAAGAAGAAACCATCCTTATAAAAGGTTCGCGTAGCTTTGAGTTTGAGCGGATCAGCCGTGCCCTGGTGCAGAAAGCCCACGAAACAGTGATGGAGATCAACCTGAACGCTTTGCTCAATAACCTTAACTTTTACCGCTCAAAGCTAAACCCCGGCGTAAAGGTAATGGCGATGGTAAAGGCATTCTCCTATGGCAGCGGTTCGTTTGAAGTCGCCAATATACTCCAGTACAACAAGGTTGATTACCTGGCCGTGGCCTATATTGACGAAGGCGTTGCCCTCCGGAAAACCGGCATTACCTTGCCTATTATGGTACTCAACCCGGAGGCATCGGCCTTCGATAAGTTAACGGAGTATAAACTGGAGCCGGTTATTTACAGCTTTGGTCTTTTTGACGATTATATCAAATACGCACAGGACCATAATGTGCTGAACTACCCTATCCACCTGAAAATTGATACCGGCATGCACCGCCTGGGTTTTGAGAACTTTGAAGTGGATACCTTATGCGATTTACTGGAAAAGAACCACTATATCCTGGTAAAATCAGTTTTTTCGCATTTGGTAGGAAGTGAGGCAGCCCTGCATGACGATTTCACACTAAAACAGATCAGCAATTTCGAAAAAGCTTTCAAACAAATAGAACTGACACTTGGCTATAAAGTGATTAAACATATTTGCAACACCTCGGGCATTGTACGGTGGCCCAATGCGCAATATGACATGGTACGGCTTGGCATAGGCCTGTACGGCATTGACGCGGCAACCCCTGCTGATGACAATGCACTGCAACCAATAGCGAGTTTAAAAACAAGCATATCACAGATAAAAAAAATACGGCCCGGAGAAACCATCAGCTACAGCCGGAGTGGCCGTTTAGTCAAGGGAGGAAAAATAGCTACCGTGCGGATAGGATATGCTGACGGCTATTTGCGCGTTTTTGGTAATGGTGTTGGCAAGATGCTGGTAAGAGGCAAACTGGTGCCCACTGTAGGTAATATTACCATGGATATGTGTATGCTTGATGTAAGCGGTATTGATGCCCGGGAAGGTGATGAGGTTATTATTTTTAATGAACAGCAGCGGATTGAAACGCTGGCGGAGCAGGCAGGCACCATTCCGTATGAAATATTAACTAATATTTCGGAAAGGGTAAAAAGAGTGTACTTTTATGAATAGAAAGGATCAGCGATATTTGTAGCACAAAGGGCCAGAAATGTTTTTTTCAACCGTGTTTATTGGCTAAAATTCACTTACCAGGAACCTTATTAATAGCAGAATAATGAATAAAACTACTACAATAATCATAATTGGGTTGGGTTTAATACTCTTTATCGGCACATGTGCTTACTTCGTTACCGGGGTAAGTTCTACATTTCCTCCAATCAAAAAATATCAATTTTCAGGAAGTGTTAATCAGTTGATATCGGGTATCAAAGAATATACTGCCACTGACCCAAATGTATCACTTAAAATTACAGACACAACTGGCAATAAGGAAAACGGTTATGGTATATATATGGATATTGAGGAAAAAGGTTTGACGGATGATATGATATATAATTTAGAGTGCGAAAAAAACAATGATGACGGAAAACCAGCCGAGACCATGATAAAACTCATTGGTGTTTTTAATACGAAGAACCATAACGTAGGCGGGTACGGCATCAAAGGCACTGGGGTTAAAAATATGGTAAAAGATTTTGAAACTGGATTTTTACAAAATTTAAAGGAGCAACAAAAAATATCAATAAAACCTTATTGATCAGTCAAAACTTCGCTAAGAATAAAATTAAAGAGTGTACTTTTATGAATAGAAAGGATCAGCGATGAAACGAATAGCAAGGGCTCTGTTAAACTATTTTGTTAAAGGATTATTAATAGTGGTGCCGCTGGGTGCGGCGTTTTTTTTAATCTTCTGGATTGTAAAAAGCCTTGACAGCGCACTTAATTTGAGCGGTTTTATATTAACTACAAAATCAGGGAAACCGCTGTATATCCCCGGCATGGGTATTTTAAACGTGGTTGTAGTGATCCTTATCGCCGGGATTTTGGTCACCAATGTAATTACCGACCCTATAAAACGCTGGTTTCACCGCTGGATCAACCGTTTGCCCCTGTTCAAATTCCTGTATTCTTCGATAAAAGACCTCACCGAGGCTTTTGTGGGTGAGGAAAAGAAATTTAATGAGGCAGTTATTGTTGAAGTAAATGAGTTTGGTTTAAAAAAAATCGGGTTCATCGTACAAAAAGACCTTTCGTCATTGAACCTGCCCGGCGAAGTAGCTGTTTATTTTCCATTCTCTTATTCCTTTGCAGGACAGGTGGTTATCATAGCCACCGACAAGGTAAAACCAATCGATAAGAGCGCTGCGGATATGATGAAATTTGTAATTTCCGGCGGTGTAAGCGGGTTGGATTGAATTATGGGGTCAGCAAGCCAATAACATTAGCGTCAGGATCCGAAAACCAGGCAAACTGCTTACCGTCAGGCAATTTGATGGGACCCACAATTTTCTTTCCACCGGCTCCTTCAACTTTTGAGAGATAAGCCGGTATATCATCTACTTCAATATAAAAAGTGACATAATGTTTTGGATCATGCCCGAGATTTGTAATATGCCCCTGTACGCCCTTATCCGAATTGGTATTAAGCATTGAGGCCATTGGCGAAACATTCCCGCTCCATCCAAAAATGGATGTATAAAACTTATTGGTTCTTTCAGTATCGGCGCAGCCTATTTCAAAATGAACAACCGGGCAGCCTGGGTTAGTTGGCGTTTTCATAGAGAAAGTATTAAGATGTTTGTTGATAGCAGCCACCGAAGCCATCGGCTTACTTAAGGCTGCAGCTCCTGCTATTAAAGATACCTGGTTAAGGAATCGCCTGCGTTGCTTGTTCATAGCGCAAAATGTTTAGCATGAATATATGATTAATTATAATGATAACCATTTCATATTGCTTACAAAATTAACGTGAGTTCGAATTAAAATAAATCTTTGCCCCATCGGGGCACAATGCAATGGCACCTAATTCTTATCCCGAACTGACGTAAATTTAAGCTTTTTTAAAACTCTTTATGGATATAAAAGTACTAACTAACATCAAAATTGCGGCTAATAAATACGGTGCCCCCGGAAAATAAACAGCCGACCCGTTTTTGGTGAAAAAGAAAAACACGTAACTGAATAACAGCGGCCCAATAATCAAACTGATGCTATTTAATATAGCAAATGCACCCTGTAGTTCGCCCTGCGCGTTCTTTGCTACTTTGGCGCTGGCCAAGCCCTGCAAGGCTGGTCCTGATAAACCACCGAGACAATAAGGCACCATAAACAGGTAGAGCATCCAACCCTGGCTCGCAAAAGCAATAAGCAGCAAGCCAACAGCATAAAATATCAACCCGGCTATAATATTTCTCGGCTGCCCGAATTTTGGAACGGAATACCTGATCAAAAACCCTTGGATAGCGACCAAAACCACACCAATGAAGATCCCCAGCGTACCAACGCTTGCAGGCGTCCAGTTAAACTTTTCATAAACAAACGAAGACAGCAAATACTCAACTGCTTTTTGGGCAATATAAACGATAGCAGTAGCACCCAATAAACCGGCAAGGGCGGGCTGAGTTTTATAGATCCTTTGCAGCGATAAAAACGGATTGGCGCGGCTCCACTCAAATTTCCGGCGATGTTCTTTGGCTAAAGATTCGGGCAACACAAAAAGGCCGTACAGTCCGTTGGCAAATGCGAAACCGCCTGCCGCCATAAATGGCAACCTGATATTAATTGCAAAAAGATATGCACCTAAGGCTATGCCAAATATCAGCCCGACAGCAGATGCCGCACCAACCATGCCAAAATTAGCCGCCCTTTTACTGCCTGTGCTTATATCTGCAATATAGGCGGTAGCCGTAGAACTGCTCGCGCCACAAATGCCCGCAATGGTACGGCCGACAAACAACCAGGCTATAGTAGGTGCAAAAGCCATTACTACATAGTCAATCCCAAAACCAAATAAGGAGATCAGTAAAATGGGTCTGCGACCGTATCGGTCGCTCAGGTTGCCCATTACGCTGGCAAATATCAACTGCATAGCGGCATAAACAAAGGTTAACCAACCGATATATTCGGAAGCCCTGTTTACGTTGATATGCCCCAGTATCTGCAATAGTTTTGGTAAAACAGGAATAATGATCCCCAATCCAAGCACATCAATAAAAATGGTGATAAAAATAAAACCAAGTGCAGCGGATTGTGTAGGTTTTGCCATTGTGTTGTTGTAAGGGTTGTAATTGTTGTAAGGGTTGTAAATGTTGTAAGCGTTGTAAATGTTGTAAGGGTTGTAAGGGTTGTAAGGGTTGTAAGGGTTGTAAGGGTTGTAAATGTTGCAAATGTTGTAAGGGTTGTAGTTATAAATATTAAAATATTTCAACCTTTACAACCACTACAACCTTTTTTTATAACCTTTACAACCCTTCATAACCTCTACAACCTTTTAAAACTTCTAATCGCCAATAAAGCGCTTAAAAGCATTAATACGGCGCCTATTACAAATGGGGCGCCCGCAAATTGAAAAGGCGCGCCAGGCTTTGTAAAATAATGAAAAGACCATAACATTACCAATGGTCCGAAGATTGAACTCAGGCTAACCAGGCTGGTCAAACCGCCCTGTAATTCACCCTGCTCATTAGCCGGCACACTGCTGCTCATATATCCTTGTAATGCCGGCCCTGCTATCCCTCCTAAACAATACGGCACCAGGATGGCAAACATCATCCAGCTTTTTGAAGCAAATGCAAATAAAATTAAACCCGCAGTATAAAGGAGCAGCCCGATCCAGATACTTCGCTCCTGCCCAATTTTTGGGATAACAATTCTGATGAGCCCTCCCTGCACAGCCGCTACCAATAAACCAACTAAGGCTAAGGACCAGCCCACAGTCGCATTAGTCCACTGAAATTTTTCAATGGTAAAAAAAGTCCATACACTTTGCACCGACTGCACAGCAAAATACACAAGGAATAATGAAAAGGCAAGCCCGATAACTGCTTTATATTTACTCAGCGCTATAAGCGAACCCCATGGGCTGCATCTTTTAAGGTCAAGCGGCCTGCGATTTTCTTTGCTCAACGATTCGGGCAGTATGAAGTATCCGTATGCTACATTTAACAATGCCAGGCCTGCAGATGCTAAAAAAGGGTATCGAACATTATAATTCCCCAATACTCCGCCAATTGCAGGCCCCAAGATAAAACCTAAACCAAAAGCTACGCCGACAAGACCAAAATTAGCAGCCCTTTTTTCGGGCGTACTAATATCGGCAATATAGGCCGATGCGGTTGTAAAACTCGCGCCTGTGATCCCTGCTACTATCCGGCCAACAAATAACCACCAAATGGTTGGAGCAAAAGCAAGGAATAAATAATCGATACCAAAACCAAACAATGAACTTAACAACACCGGCCGGCGGCCAAACTTATCACTTAAATTTCCAATGATCGGTGAACAGAAAAACTGCATTGTAGCATAGGCAAAAGCAAGCAAACCGGCGTAGGGCGCCGCATCACTTATAGTGCCATGAATAAGATGCGCGATTAATTTGGGCAATACCGGTATAATAATACCAAACCCCATCACATCTACCAGCAAAGTAACAAAAATGAAGCCTAACGCGGCCTGGCCTTTTGGTTTAATCATGCCGCAAAATAAAAATTATAGTTTAAATATTTTATTAATAAATTGTACGTTATTTTGGCTCAATTTTCATCATCTATAAAAACTTGATCACAATTAAAACCCTGAAAAACTTATTGCTTATATCAGCATTGTTTACCCTGCAAAACACGCTTGCACAAACCGACTCTCATCTCGCTTTATCTAATCCGTACCCGGAACGTAGCGAAACCATTATGTTCACCTATAAGCCGGAAGGAACCGTATTGGAGGGATTAAAAAATATTACGGCTGTAGTATTTTATAAGGGCAGCGGGGATTATCCGGCTGATATTGAATTAAAGCAGGAGGGGAATTTATTAAAGGGAACGTTCACCATAACCTCAAAAGCAAGAGCTTTTGTAATCGTTCCCAGTGCCAACAATACTATTGACGGTAATTGCGGCAATGGATATATGTTTATGCTTTATAAAAACAAACAACCTATTGAAGGGGCATATGCTACGGAAGCCAGGCTTTTATCGCAGGGTTTGGTTGGTGTAACCAATATAAAAAGGAACCGGGCCGAAAGCCTTGATTTGTATAAAAAAGAATTTGCATTGTATCCGCAAAATGAAAATAAATACCAATTTGAATACTTTGAAAATTTGGCCTATATGAATGAGTACCGGCCAATTGTTAATCAAAAAATTACTGACCTGGAAAAAAGCGCCAACGAGTTGGACTTATCGCAAGCAGTGTATCTTTTAAATATAACCGGCAAAAAAATGAAAGCCGATTCACTCGATGCTGTGGTGAGAGCCAGATTTCCAAACGGCAGAAAATCAGAATTTGATGCGTTCATATCAGTTGTAAGGGAGCACGACCCGCGTAAAAAAGATTCCCTGTATAACGTTTATACAAAAAAATACCCGGCAAATAACGACGAAGAAAAAGGGGGCACCGAAAACCTTGCAACAATAGTCGCAAATGCCTACCTTGACGCAGGTGATTTGGAGAGTTTCTATAAAAGGGCCGGCCGGATAAAAAACAAAACCGGATTGGCGGCGCGGATGACGATTTCGACCGCCAGATGGGCAAAAGCGGGCTTTCAGCTCGAAACTGCTGAAGAAGTAACAAAACTGGCTTTAAATATAATTAAGGAACAAATCGATACACCAAAAGCTGATGCCCAGAATTCGCCTTTAATGGCAAAAAAGAAAAGTCAGATTACATACGATGGGTATGCCGATATTTGTGCGCAGGTTTTATGCAAAGAAGGCAAATTTGAGCAAGCATTAACATACGAGCAGCCGGTTATTGATCATGGCAACATAACAAACACCGAAGTTTGGGAACATTATATACAGATTTTGGCCGCGCTTGGTAAATATGCCGACGCCAAAGTTTCGGCGGAAAACTGCATTAAGGCTGGATGGAGTACCGAAGCCATAAAAAATGACCTAAGAAACAGTTACGACAATCTAAAGGGCAACGACACTGGTTTTGAAGAATACCTGGCCCTACTTGAAAACCCTCCGAAAGATGTAGCATTGCCGGAATTAGTTAGGAAAATGATAAATCGGCCTGCCCCCAATTTTTCACTAACCGACATTTATGGGAAAACCGTATCGCTTGCCAGTTTAAAAGGCAAGATTGTAATTATCGACTTTGGGGATACGTGGTGCGGTCACTGCGAAATATCTTTTACCCGCATGCAATTAGCGGTAGATAAATACAACGATGACCCTATTGTTAAGTTTCTATTTGTCGATACGGAAGAACACAGCAACGATTTTCCGGGCAGGATTAAGAAATACGTCTCCGACAGCCATTACAACTTTAACCTATGCTTTGAGGAAAAATCTGGCACGGCAAATGCTTTCGGTGTTGATGGCCAGTCTGCCACGTTCATTGTTGATAAAAGTGGTAATATCAGATTTAAGTTTATTAATTTTGACGGCAAGCCCGAGCGAATGCGCGACGACATTGCAAACATGATTGAACTGGCATCCAAAAACAATTAACTGTTTTTGATATATTAACAAATGGCTAGCAGCCTGGTCATTTGTTAACCTCTTAGAAATTCGGTTTCAACACATATTTCTCATAGAATTTGAAAATATGTCCGGCGGCTTCTTCGGCGGTATCAACCAGCCTGTAAAGGTTAAGATCATCGGGATTTATGGTATGCTCTTCGTTCAGCATTTTTTCTTCTATCCAGTTAAAAAGGCCTTTCCAGTAGTCAACGCCAACAAAAACGATCGGGAACCTGGCTACCTTGCCTGTTTGGATCAGCGTCATGGCTTCAAAGGATTCATCCATTGTTCCGAAACCACCCGGTAGTATGATAAAGCCCTGGGAGTATTTCATAAACATTACTTTACGGATAAAAAAGTAGTCGAACTCCAATAGTTTATCCCTGTCGATATATTTATTGTGGAACTGCTCAAAAGGGAGTTCTATATTTAAGCCCACCGATTTACCACCTGCCTCATAAGCTCCTTTATTGGCCGCCTCCATTACCCCGGGACCGCCGCCCGAAATTACCCCGTAGCCACGCTCTGTAAGTAAACGGGCTGTTTCTTCGGCTAACTGGTAGTATTTATTTTCGTTTTTAGTTCGCGCAGACCCAAATATGGATACGCAGGGGCCAATTTTTGCGAGTTTTTCGAAACCGTCAACAAATTCGGCCATGATCTTAAATATCTGCCATGAATCAGTTACCTTAATTTCCTGCCAGTTCTTATTCTCAAATGCTTGTCTTATTTTATCTTCACCGGTCATGGTAATTAGTGAGTTATTGAATTAGTGATTTATTGAATTATTAAGAATTGGTGAGTTTTGATTTTTTGCCTTTACGGATGATGTTACCAGCAACCCGACAAACGTAATTAATCCGTTAACAAGTATCAGCTCATTGTCAAAAACGTAGCCACCCATTATACTGGCCGAGTGGGTGCTAAGATAGTAACATATTGCAGGCGATATTAAACAAATAAAGGGCACCAGTTTGTCGTTTACCTGCCTTTTACCAACAAAAAGCCCGAAGGAGTACAAGCCGAGCAATGGCCCGTACGTGTAAGAAGCTACCTTAAATATGGCGCTTACCACCGCCCCATCGTTTATGGCGTTAAAAATAATAATTGTTAAAAACATGCAGCCCGAAAAAGCAATATGTACATAATGCCGGCTGCGTACCATCTTTTTACTGTTCACATCTTTGTTTTTACCGAAGCCTAAAAAATCAACACAAAAAGAGGTGGTCAGTGCCGTTAGTGCTGAATCGGTAGTGGCGAAAGTGGCGGCAGTTAAACCGAGCATAAACACCATAGCAGGCGCCAGACCCAGGTATTTAAGCGCGATGGTTGGGTACAGATAATCCGTTTTTTCAACTGTAATACCATACCTGCTGGCATATAGCCAAAGCAAGGCGCCAACGCCTAAAAAGAAAATATTGATCACTACAAACACGGCGGTAAAGCTGAACATGTTCTTTTTTGCTTCGCCGATGTTTTTAAGGCTAAGGTTCTTTTGCATCAGATCCTGGTCCATCCCCACCATGGCTATGGTTATAAATACACCGCCAATAAAGGCCTTTGCAAAGTGGAATTTACTGCCTATAAAGTTGCTGAAAAAGAAAATTTTAGAATAACTGCTATTTTTTATCGCGTCAACAGCTTCAAAAATATTGTAATGCAGACTTTGACAGATAAAGTATATGGATAAAAATACCGATGAAACTAAAAACAGGGTTTGCAGGCTATCGGTAATGATAATGGTTTTTAATCCGCCTTTAAAGGTGTACGACCATATCAGCACCAAACAAATTAAACCCGTTACGGCAAAAGGGATGTGATAGCTATCAAAAATAAATCGTTGCAGCACAATAACCACAAGATAAAGTCTGAATGCAGAACCGACGATCCGGCTAACCAGGAAAATACCTGCGGCAGTTTTATAACTCCAAACGCCTAAAGCGCCTTCAATATAGCTGTAAATTGAAGTAAGTTTAAGCCGGTAATAAAGTGGCAGCAAAACGGTGGCTACGATGATAAAGCCTGCAGCATTCCCTAAAATAAACTGAAAATATTCAAACTGGTCGCCGGTGGCGGCCCCAACCTTGCCCGGAACTGATATAAAAGTAACCCCGCTCAAAGCGGTCCCTATCATACCGAATGCAACCAAATACCATTTTGAATTGCGGTTGGCCACAAAAAATGTGTCATTATCTGATGATTTCCTGGAGGTTAACCACGATATGACCATCAATACTAAAAAGTAGCCTATAATGAATGAGAGTAATATTCCTGGTGACATGTGTTTTTTCGAGTCCGAAAGTCCGAAAGTCCGGAAGTCCGAAAGACGCTAATTGTTAAAGAATTTTCTGCTGACAAGTTATTAAAGAAAAGTAAATACCCCAAATTAACTTTAGTATGCAAAAAAACTTTCGGACTTACGGACTTCCCGACTTTCGGACTTTCCGACTAATAACTATCTTTGAACCATGAACTTTTCATCAAAGTTACTGGAGGATGCTGTAGCCGAATTTTCCAAATTGCCGGGAGTTGGTCAGAAAACCGCTTTGCGCCTTGTGCTGCACCTGCTTAACCAGGATAAAACCGATGTGGAAAGGTTTAGCAGCACCCTCAGCAAATTACGCAACGAGATCCAATTTTGCCGGATTTGCCTTAATATATCCGACCACCCGGTTTGCCAGATCTGCGCATCCCCAAAGCGGGATCATAGGATGATTTGCGTGGTGGAAGATACCCGCGATGTGATGGCGATTGAAAACACTAATCAGTACAATGGCGTCTATCATGTTTTGGGAGGTTTAATTTCCCCAATGGATGGTATTGGCCCCACCGACCTTGAGGTGGATTCATTGGTTGAACGTTTAAAGGAAAATGATGTAAAAGAGGTGATCTTTGCATTAAGCGCAACAATGGAAGGTGATACCACTTTGTTCTATTTAGATAAACGATTAAAAAATTTCGACATAACTATCTCTACCATAGCACGCGGAATAGCATTTGGAGGTGAATTAGAGTATGTGGATGAAATCACTTTAGGGAGATCTATAGCCACACGTGTACCATATACTAATTCACTTTCGAAGTAAGTGTTAAGCGAAATAAGTTTAACTATACAAACAAAGGAGCTACCGCCTTCAGTCCATTTACATAATCAAGTAAAATTTTCGGTATAAGCATATTATCTATCGCATGTGGCATAGCTTTTGGATGATTATTAGCGTAGAGATGAAACCTCTTTAAGAAGATCCGTCGCTACATAAGTTCCGTATATTAATTCAATTCGAAGTAAATATGAGGCTATCTGTAGTAGTTGTTAATAATAATGCTTGTTTATCGTTAAAGCAGGCTCTTAATTCATTGGTTAATGCTTGCAAAAGCATTGATTATGAGTTAATTGTTATTGATAACGCCTCTACAGACAGATCCGTGGAAATGATTGAAAACAACTTCCCAAAGGCCCGTATCATTGCAAACGGTACAGACCAGGGTATCGCAAAATCAAACAACCAGGCCCTGAACGCAGCAACAGGAGAGTATGTTTTATTGGTCAGTGCGGATACTATTTGCATCAAAGATACGCTGGAAAAACTATGCATATTTATGGATGAACATACTGATGCAGGGGCACTTGGCGTGAGGATGATCAGCCCAGAAGGTCGTTTTTTACCCGAGTCGATTCATGGCCTCACAAAAACCTGGGCTGCATTTTTAAAGTTCATTGGCTTTGCCAGGCACCTGTCTAAAACCCGGTTATACGACCACCATCGCAAAGATTGGGTAGAAGAATTCCGGGTTGCTGAAATTGATATTGTAAACGGCGCTTTTATGCTGTTGCGCCGAGCTGCTTTAAATGAAAGCGGGCTGTTTGACGAACGTTTTTTCAAATTCGGACATGATATTGATCTCTCCTACCGCATCAGGCTGGCAGGTTTTAAAAACTTTTATTTTCCAAAAACCTATATCATCAAATCTGAAGGCCAATCATTGGCCAAATTTAGCTGGACATACATTAAGTATTATTATGGCGCTATGTTTATATTCGCTGCAAAATATTTACTAAAAATGCCTGAAATAAAAGTAGCAGGCATACCGCAGCTATTTCCGCCAACATATGAGGTTAAATGACGGTTTTTTTCTGCCGGATTTTTTGTTTGACAAAAACTTAGTAAATTTGATTTATGGAAGCGTTGGTAGATATCAAGTTTGATGAGTTATTGAAGATTGTAAAAAGTCTTCCTGAAATCAAATTGTCCCAACTTAAGGCAGAAATTGAAAAAGAAGCCAAACCCGATAGCAACCGGGATGACTTTGAAGCTTTACTTTTAAATGGGCCGACTTTTTCAAAGAAGCAATTGGATGATATTGCCAAAACCAGAAAAGCTATAAATCAATGGCGGACAAAATAGTTTTGGTGGACACTTCCATACTTATCGACTATTTCAGAAAGTCAGAAAAATCTAATTCAGCGTTGGTGAAATTATTCCAACAGGGATATGGCTTTTGTATCTCAGCTGTAACCGAATATGAGATTTATTCAGGTGCAACACAATCACAATCAGGCTTTTGGGAAGAAATATTAAAAATGACTAAAGTTTTAGCTTTTGACCAATTAGTCGTTAAAGTAGCTGTAGAAACTAATAACAACCTCAAACGTAAGCGCAAACAGATTGCCATTGCAGACCTTTTTATTGCATCAACGGCAATTGCTCATGATTTGCCTATCGCGACATTAAACAGAAAACATTTTGACAGGATAGACGGGTTACAAATTGTTGAATAAGACTACTTTTTATTCCAACAAAGCCTAAAACAGGAAATCAGACTTCATCCAATCCACTTATTCTATGAAATTAACCAATAAAGTTATCATCATCACCGGCGCCTCATCGGGCATCGGTAAATCACTTGCTACAGAATTTGCCAAACGCGGCGCTAATCTTGTTTTAGCGGCACGCCAGTTTGTTACCCTATGCGAATTAGCGCAAGGCCTTGAGCAACAATACGGGATTAAAGCTATTGGCGTACAGTGTGACGTAACCCATGCGGAAGATTGCGAACACCTGATTAAACAAACCCTGGTAACTTTTGGTAAAATTGACGTGCTGGTAAACAATGCTGGGATTTCCATGCGGGCTTTATTTAATGATGCGGACGTTAGCGTTTTAAAAAAGGTAATGGACGTAAACTTTTGGGGAACGGTATACTGCACCAAATACGCCCTGCCCGAAATTTTAAAGACCAAAGGCAGTATCGTGGGTGTCTCATCCATTGCGGGTTATAAAGGTTTGCCGGGACGCACGGGTTATTCGGCCTCCAAATTTGCGATGAATGGTTTTCTTGATGCTTTAAGGGTTGAAAATTTAAAAACAGGCGTTCATATTTTAACGGCCTGCCCCGGTTTTACGGCATCAAACATCCGCAATACGGCATTGGACAAAAGTGGCGTTCAACAGGGGGAAAGCACCATGGAAGAAGATAAAATGATGCCCCCGGAGGAAGTAGCTACAATTATCGCCGACGGCATTGAAAACCGCTCCCGTACATTAATTATGACCGGTCAGGGTAAGCTAACTGTGTTCCTGAGCAAGTTTTTACCTGGTTTTCTGGATAAAATGGTTTATAAAACGATTGCGAAAGAGAGGAATTCGTTGTTGAAGTAATTGTTTTCACCATAGACCATGGTCGATAAAAATTAACCGCTACTGGCTATGGACTATCGACTAAATACTCACTTCCTCATGATCGCTGATCTTACTTAAATCCAAAACAATCCTTCCATCTTCATCACGATTAAAAACAGGTTTAAATTTAGCGCCCCAAACAATATCCTTGTACTGGTACCAGGTACGCGAGTGAATGGTTTGAGAAAAAGTATCGTCAAAAGCCCTTAACAACACGGCGAACCCGGCTTCAGAGCTATCAAGATCTTCTTTTGTCATATCTTTCAGCGGGCTATTGTCATCAAGCGGATGCACAATGGTCCAGTTCATGGTGAGGATGCTCACTTTACGCCGTTCCAGCTCCAGCGGGTAAAACCTACGGACAACTTTACCATCAACGGCTTCATTAAACGAGAAAATGATCTCTACTTCCAGGTCTATCAATATATTCCTTCGTAAATTAGCCAGCCGGAACATAATAGCTTTCTCTGTTTCAAGATATGGCGCCACCAGCATGTGTTTGCTATAAATAATTTGTGCCGATGGCCTTGAAAACCGACCATACAACAAACCTGTAGCCAATGCAAAGGCAAGCAAACCAAGCATCGATTCTATTGCCGCCACGCTGTTCGACATCATTCCCCTCGGACTGATATGCCCATAACCCACTGTTGAAATTGTTTGTGCAGAAAAAAAGAAAGCATCCATAAAATGATGAAAGCCGGTATTGCCTGATGAACCATCCAAACCACCGGGCCCTATCGACACATAAATAAAAGCAAAAAGTATATTTACTATCAAATAAACGCTCAACACCAATACCCAAAATTTTCTCCAGCTCATGGTGATTAAAGTGTGGTAATTGTTGGCTGTATTAAAAAAAGGCAGACCAATCCGTTTCACATTGGGTGTACCGTTCTTATTAACCAGGGGCTGATTTTTGATAACCGGCTGCGGGCCAAAGCCAAGGTCATCCTCGGGGTTTATTTTTCGTTTGCGTATAGCCATTGTTGGTTGCTTATGTTAGTGAATAGTTGAGTAAGTGAGCAGTTGATTAAGTTAGGGAAACAAGCGAAAGACGATTATTTTTTAACTATTTAACGCAATCAACCACTTAACCCAATCAACTAACCATGTAAAAATATCATTCTGCTTGCTTTTAGGAAAAAAATTTCCATATTTGTGCCACAAATAATAATGAAAACAGTAAACAATAATTGGTGGTGGCTTAACGGGTAATCGTAAGGCAATTCCATTTTTGTTTTTTTAACATATTCAGAAGGGTTGCCATGTTTGGCAACCCTTTTTTTTGCCCCCCGTCCCCCGCCAGCTGGCGGGGAAGTATAGGGTAGGTAATAGGACATAAAATTAATAAATCAAAAATTCCTCCGCCGACTGGCGGAGGTTAGGGGGCTTATGAAACGGATATTAAACCATCTTTTTGAAAATAAAACGTTCACCCGCGAACAATCAAAAGAAATTTTGACTGAAATTGCACAGGGTAAATATAATAACTCGCAAATGGCGGCCTTTATGACTGCCTATTGTATGCGTAGCATTACTGTTACGGAACTGGAAGGTTTCCGTGATGCCATGCTGGAGCTATGTCTCCCGGTTGACCTTGAAACTGATGAAGTGGTTGACCTGTGTGGCACCGGCGGTGATGGAAAAGACACCTTTAACATCTCTACACTTGCATCTTTTGTGGTGGCAGGTGCAGGCTATAAAGTAGCTAAACATGGCAATTACGGGGTTTCATCCGGATGCGGCTCTTCCAATGTAATGGAGTATTTAGGCTGCAAATTCACCAATGATACCGACAGGCTTAAAACCCAGATCGACAAGGCCGGGATCTGTTTTTTACATGCTCAATTGTTCCACCCGGCTATGAAAACCGTTGCGCCCATCCGCAGGGAACTGGGGGTAAAAACATTTTTCAACATGCTTGGCCCCCTGGTTAACCCGGCAAAACCAAAAAATCAGCTGGTCGGAGTGTTTAACCTTGAGCTTGCGCGCATTTACGCTTATCTGTACCAGAAATCAAGTTCAAAATACACCATCTTAAATGCGTTGGACGGTTATGATGAAGTTTCGCTTACCTGCGATTTTAAAACTTTCTCTGCCGAGGGTGAAAAAATAAACAGTATCGAAAACCTGGGATTTGAGCGCTTAAGCCCGCTTGAAATTTTAGGCGGAAATAGCGTGGATGAATCTGCCGGTATTTTTATGCGTGTGTTAAACAGCGAAGCTACAAACGCACAAAATAATGTGGTACTGGCCAATGCAGCCTTAGCAATAAGGACCATTGGGCCGGAAAAAAGCTTTGGTGATTGTTTTTACGAGGCTGAAGCATCATTGACCGGCAAGAAAGCACTGAACAGCTTTAAAACATTATTGGCCAACTAAAATGAAAATAAAGGTCTGCGGTTTAAGGGATCCCGAAAACATCAAAGCTGTTGCAGCTTTGGGCCCTGATTATATGGGCTTTATTTTCTATGGCCCTTCATCCAGATTTATTGAGAACCTGCACGCAGAATCTTTAACCAATATTCCATCTTCAGTTTATAAAACGGCTGTTTTTGTAAATGAAAGTACGGAAAATATCAGCGAACTGATAGCAAAATATCATTTCGATGCTATTCAGCTACATGGCAGCGAGCATCCTGATTTTTGCTATTCATTTAAAAATAAGGTTACCGTGATAAAAGCATTTGGTTTAGACAGCAGCTTTGATTTCGAACAATTGGCAGCATACGCAGGCAAAGTGGATTTCTTTTTGTTTGATACAAAAACTGCCATACACGGCGGATCAGGCAAAACCTTCGACTGGCAGGTACTTAGCAAATACGAGCTGGATATTCCCTTCTTTTTAAGCGGCGGGATAAGCCCGGATAACCTGGATGAAATAAAAAGCATCAGCCATCCCCAATTTTACGGGATTGATTTGAACAGCAAATTTGAAACAGCGCCGGGGATGAAAGACATCAGCAAATTGGAAAAAGCATTTGAAATCATCAAATAAAATATAACAGATGAACTACGGAGTTAATGAACAGGGGTATTACGGTGATTTTGGCGGGGCCTATATCCCCGAAATGCTGTACCCAAATGTGGAAGAATTAAGACAACAATACCTGTCCATCATCAATGATGCAGATTTTAAAGCCGAATTTGACCAGCTTTTAAGGGATTATGTGGGCAGGCCCTCACCCCTATACCACGCCAAAAGGTATTCGGAACGATATGGCGCCAACATATTTTTTAAGCGCGAGGACTTGAACCATACGGGTTCGCATAAAATCAATAATGCTATAGGGCAGATACTTTTAGCTATCCGGCTGGGCAAAAAACGCATTATTGCAGAAACAGGCGCCGGTCAGCATGGCGTGGCTACTGCCACCGTTTGTGCCCTGAAAGGCATTGAATGTGTGGTTTATATGGGCGAAATTGATATGGCACGCCAGGCCCCCAATGTATCGCGTATGAAAATGCTCGGCGCTAAGGTGGTACCAGCTACTTCCGGCAGTAAAACGTTGAAAGATGCCACCAATGAAGCCCTGCGCGACTGGATAGGCAACCCTGTGGATACCCATTATATCATAGGCTCCGTTGTTGGCCCATACCCCTACCCGGATATGGTGGCGCGTTTTCAGTCTATAATTTCCCTGGAGGCTAAAAAACAACTAAAAGAACAAACAGGCAAAGACCTGCCGGAATACGTGATGGCATGTGTGGGCGGCGGCAGCAATGCCATGGGCATGTTTTATCATTTTTTGGAGGATGCAACCGTTAAACTGGTAGCCGTTGAAGCAGCCGGCAAAGGCGTTAACAGCGGGCACTCTGCGGCTACTACCGCTTTAGGTCGCGAAGGCGTTTTACATGGCAGCCGTACACTGCTGATGCAAACAGATGACGGGCAGGTGGTTGAACCTTATTCCATTTCTGCCGGACTGGATTATCCGGGTATAGGCCCGCAGCATGCCTTTCTGCATAAAATTCATCGTGCGGAATATGTCAGCATTACCGATGATGAAGCGTTGCAGGCCGGCTTATTGTGCTGCCAACTGGAAGGCATCATCCCGGCTATTGAAACTGCCCATGCCCTGGCACAACTGGAGAAAATGAAATTTAACCCCGATGATAATGTGGTGATCTGCATCTCTGGCCGGGGCGATAAGGATTTGGATACGTATATAAAATATTTTGGCTATTGAGTAGTTCATGGTTCATGGTTGATAGTTCATAGCGAGCTTCAGTCATGAACCATGAACGATCAAAATGAACTGACAAATGAACCGATTAAACAATCTTTTTAATACAAAAAAGGATAACTTGTTATCCATTTACTATACTGCGGGCTACCCGGAAATTGATACCACGCTTAATATTGCAGAAGCCTTGGAAAAAGCCGGCGCTGATTTCTTAGAGATCGGCTTCCCCTACTCCGATCCGGTGGCCGATGGTCCGATTATCCAGCATAGTTCTGAAAAATCGCTGGAGAATGGCATGACCCTCAATTTACTTTTTGAGCAATTGAAAGATTTGCGCAAACGGGTGAGTGTTCCTGTAATGCTGATGGGATATTTTAATCCGATAGTTCAGTATAGTGTGGAACGTTTTTGCAAAAAAGCCGCTGAAGTAGGCGTTGATGGCATAATTGTCCCCGATCTGCCTATTTACGAATACGAAACTTTATATGCCGCAAACTTTAAGGATAATAACCTGAGTAATATTTTCATGGTTACCCCCCAAACATCCGAAGAACGCATCCGCAAAATAGATGAACTGAGCAACAGTTTTATTTATCTGCTCTCTTCATCAACCATCACCGGGGCAAACCTGCAAATGACAAATAATATTGAAGATTACTATAAACGCATAAAAGCGATGCATTTAAAAAACCCAACAATTTTCGGATTTGGGATAAAAGACAATGCCTCATTTAAAAAAGCATGTGAATACGCCAACGGCGCTATAGTAGGCACCGCCTTTGTGAAGCTTTTGGGTGACGTTGATTACCTGGAAAAAATACCCGGTTTTGTGAATACGATAAAACCCCCTGAGGCACGTTAAAAAAACTGAATAATAATAACATTTATAAACTTTTTTATCTAATATTACGTAAACAGGAAATAACTAATCCTTTTTACGGGTGATGATTTCATTTTTGCAAAAAAAGTTTGGAGATATTACTATCTCCAGGAAATTATACTTCACAGTAGGCATAATGGCATTGCTCGTTACCATTGAGCTTTGTACCCTTTGGTTTGCCGTAGGCACACTTTCTTCTGTAAGGGCTTTCGTAAACGGTGAGGGTTTATGGTCAAAAGCGCAGAAAGATGCTGTTTATACCTTGTTTATTTATGCGCACACAGGTAAAGAAGAAGATTACCAGGCATTTCGCGAATTTTTAAAGGTTCCCTTAGGCGACAACAAAACCCGTCTTGAGCTCCAAAAACCCAATCCTGATTTAAACGTTGCCCGGGAAGGTTTTCTTGAGGGGCGCAATAATCCTGAAGATGTTGATGGCATGCTCAACCTTCTCATTCGTTTTCATAGTATTTCCTATCTTAACAAAGCAATTATTATTTGGGGCGAAGCTGAAAACAACATGGAACAGTTGATTCAACTCAGCGATAAACTGCATAATGTGATAAGGTCAAATCCTTCATCACAACAGCAAATTGATAAAATCCTTGCGCAGGCAGAGGTTATAAACACCAAATCCACTAAACTTGAAGATGATTTTTCAAATACGCTGGGGGATGGATCGCGCTGGCTCGAAAATATTGTTTTACGTTTATTGCTAACACTATCTTTAACGATAGGTACGACGAGTATTTTGATAACCATTTCGGTGAGCCGGGGTATTGAAAGAGGCATTAAAGCTATAATTGAAGGCGCTGCCCTTATTGGGAAGGGGTTATTAAATACCAGGGTGAAAGTATATTCAAAAGATGAAATTGGCATGCTGGCTACTTCGTTTAACACAATGACCGACATGCTTGAGCATAATATGCGTGATATCCGCGAACTTAAAGATGCCGAGGAAAAACTCAAAAAAGCAAAAGAAAGGGCCGAAGCCTCGGAAAAAACGAAGCAGCTTTTCCTTGCTAAAATGAGCCACGAAATACGCACACCAATGAACGCTATTCTGGGGTTTGCAAGGTTGCTTGAAGACACCATTGAAGGCATAGAAGAACAGGAATACATTCGCATAATTATCAAATCCGGTGACGACTTATTGGTCATTTTAAATGACATACTTGATTTTTCGAGAATGGAGGCCGGGAAAATTGTTTTTGACAGCCAACCCTTTGCTCCCGCGAATATCGTAGATACCACCGTCCTGATGATGAAATCAAAAGCTCAACAAAAAGGTATCAACTTAAACTATCAACTTGATGGAAAAACACCTAAAACAGTCCTGGGAGACTCGGTAAGGCTTAGCCAGATATTAATAAATCTGATTTCAAATTCATTAAAATTCACCGAAAACGGCAGTATTTCTGTTTCCGTAATTTGCATTAAGGAGGATATGGAAAGCGTTTGGCTGGATTTTAGCGTCAAAGACACCGGCATAGGGATCCCAATTGATAAACAATCGAAAATTTTTGAAAGCTTTGAACAAGCCACAAATGACACGGCCCGCAAATTTGGGGGCGCAGGACTTGGCCTGAGCATCGTTAAACAATTGGTGAAATTGCAAAATGGCGAAATATCCGTTACCAGCAGCCCTGAAAACGGGACGGACATTCATATACAATTGCCATTTCTAAAATATTCAGAGAAAATTGATGGTGTTATTCAAAACGGAAGCGCAACACCGCTTTCAAACGGCACCGGCATCCATATTTTGGTGGTAGAAGATAACCCGATAAACCAGATGCTGGTAATAAAAGTATTAAAAAAACAAGGTTTTGAAACTGATGTAGCCGAAAACGGATTAATAGCACTTAACAAGTTAAAAGACAAAGACTTTCATATAATCCTGATGGATGTGCAAATGCCCGAAATGGATGGTTATGAAGCAACCGTCAAAATACGGGAACTTGAATCTTATAAAAAGGAGATTCCGATCATTGCGATGACTGCACACACTTTCAAAGGAGAATACGAACGCTGCATTGAAATGGGGATGAATGATTATATCTCAAAACCTTTTGATTCAAAAGATCTGTATCAAAAAATATTTAAACTTTTAAAACCAAACGGGGTCTCCTGAAATGTTCTTTTAATGTAATTCACTACAAATACATCTCCAGGTCCCCTTTACCTTCCCTTATCACCTCAAAGCCCCCGCCGGTACAATCAACCACCGTTGATGGAATATTTTCACCATAGCCGCCGTCAATCACCAGATCGACAAGGTTTTCATATTTTTCGTGGATCAGTTCCGGATCGGTGGAGTATTCTATGATCTCATCCTCATCTTTTATGGAGGTGGAAAGGATCGGGTTGCCCAATGCCTTTACAATTTCACGGGCGATGGCATTATCCGGAACCCTGATACCGACAGTTTTTTTATTCGAGCTTAAAAGTTTTGGTACGTTGTGGTTGGCGTTAAAAATAAAGGTAAACGGACCGGGTAAGGCCTTTTTGAGTACCCTGAATGTCGTATTATCTATCGGCTTGATATAATCAGATATATGGCGCAGGTCGTAGCAGATAAATGAAAAATTCGCTTTGTCGGGTTTGATGTTCCTTATCCTGCAAATGGCTTCAATAGCTTTATGGTTGGTAATATCACACCCAAGCCCATACACTGTATCAGTAGGATAAATGATCAAGCCGCCCTTCCGCAGCACTTCAACAACTTGTTCAATGGCTTTGGGGTTGGGATTTTCAGGATATATTTTAATGAGCATATTTTAATTTCGGTATTCGGATGTTTGATTTCGGATCAAAAGACTTAACCGAAATCCCTTTTGCATAAGTACGTTAAAAATCTGAATTTGATACAAATTATCAATAATTCCGAAATCAAACATCCGAATTCCGAAATTACTTACGCCTGTTTTGCAAACTGAACGTTGATGATCAATTTTATATCTTCACCAACAACAATTGAACCTGCTTCGGTTACACCATCCCAGGTTAAGCCAAATTCTTTACGGTTAATCTTGCCGGTAACTTCAAAACCAGCTTTGGTATTGCCATAAAAGTCATTGGTCGACCCGCCGTATTCGGCAGCAAGCTTAACTGGTTTGGTTACGTCTTTAATGGTAAGATCACCAAGTAATTCATATTCATCGTCTTCACCAGTTTTTTTGAATGAAGTCGATTTGAAAGTGATCTGCGGATATTTTTCTGCGTCAAAAAAATCAGCAGATTTTAAGTGTGCATCCCTTTGATCCTGGTTGGTATCAATACTGCCCACATTTAATGCGAAGGATATATTTGCACCTTCAAAATTGTCATTTTCTGTTTCCAATGATCCTTCAAAACCTTTGAAAAAACCGCTTACGGTTGAAATAACAAGGTGTTTTACTTTAAACTGTACTTCGGAATGTGCTGGGTCTATAGCCCATTTTGTTGCTGTTGCCATGGTATTTAATGTTTTCTTTTTTTATTTGATAACAAAGATAAGTCAATAGATGTTTAAACATATAAATTCATTTCTAAATTTACAATGCTTCAACAATACTACTGAAACACAACCAAAAAACTGTTGATTTGTTAGGCTTGCAGGTAATTTTACTTTTCAATTATGAAAAAAGCAACAAAGAGGCGTATTGCGACGGGGCATTTTTACCGACTCAAAAAGTCACAGAGGATGCGGTGAAAGTGATGGGTCCCCTGCTCCCGGGTAACCGAATAGCGGCCATGTTTATAAAACCTTGACCGGATACCACGCTGCACATTTTCAACAATTTCCTCGTCTTCCATCTCAACCTTATCCAATCCGGCCCCTGCGCCTTTATTTAGTTTTGAAGAATCCCAAACATAGGAGAAAAATTTCACCCTGCATTTATCAACGGCCACCGGCTCCACTAGATTAACAGATAGTCCCCAGGGATAAAAATTAAACATCATGTTGGGGAACACCCAGAAATAATAGGCAGCAACATTTTTACCGTAATCAGGAGATGAAGCGGGCAGCTCAAAACAGTTTTCCCCATTTTTTGCCAGCCCCAGTTGCAGGCTCGAATATGGAAAATACAATTCGGTTGCATATTCGCCATAATCGATCACCGCATTAAGGCCTGCGTGCACAAAAGGAATGTGGAAGCCTTCAAGATAATTTTCGCAATACAAAGCCCAGTTGGCTTTTACTTCAAACACGTGCGAAAGTTCAGGCGCTAACTTAAAATCACTCAGCGGCAACCAGCTCATCCTTTCCATCATATCCTTAAAAACATCCGCTACAGCAGGCAGCTTAGCCTGTGGTGAAAGCGATGTAAACAACCATTTGTCCCAGCTAAACAACTCCGCTTTGTGCAGATCGTCGGCTTTGGTGGGAAAATCTTCCACTTCTTTAAATTCAGGCATCGAAACAAAATGACCATCAAGGCCAAACATGCGGCCATGGTAGCGGCAGCGGAGCTTATTGAGCTTACAAGGTTTATCAACCACCAAATTGCCCCGGTGGGTGCAAACATTCGATAACAGGTTTATTTGCCCGGCCTTATCCCTGGTCAACAATAAAGGCTCATCCAGGTAATTTTCCAGTAAGGTAAAAGGATAGGTATCGCCATTTTCTTTTACCAAATCACTATCACCGATGAACTGCCACGTGGCTGCAAAAATCTTTTCTTTACAGGCCTCAAATACATCAGGACTCGTATAAAAATCAGCATCAATGGTTTTTGCCTTGGCAATATCAGGGTCAACAAAAAAGTTGGACATGGGCGTTAATTATTATTCTGGGATTAAGCATGTAAATTAAAAAAACAGACTGAAATTACCTAAATCGTTGCTAAAATTTCCGGTTGCATTTAAGCCTCCTTTAGCTGAGATATAAGCTCCTGCAAAATCACCAACAGCCTAAATAAAATTTAATGCATTTAACTTAAAAAATATTTACATTTATATGTTAAATAATTACATACAAACCTTATTATCAAGCAGGTAATAATTAATCTATCGTCCCATGTCTAAATCAGATCACTGCGAAAAAGAAGAAGCCCGCGCTGACAGAGAGAAATTTGTCGGCCAGTGGGAAAAAGGCTTAAGGATACGGCATATTGCCCATAGCCTTTGTTATGCCCGTTACAACGGCTTAAACCGAATTGTAGGCCTTAGTTCTACCGTGTTGGCGGCACTGGTATCAACCGCCGTTATTGTTTCCTTAAAATCCGGAACTGACCCACAAAAAGCTTGGGCCGGTGTCTTTAGCGTTCTGGCTACCTTATTTGCGGCTGCCAATTCCTTTTTAAAACTTGGCGAACTGGCTGAAAAACATGCCCGTGCAGTTGCCGGTTTCGGTGATCTCCGACGGCAGTTGGAACTTTCCGAAGGCTGGGAAAAAGAAGTGGACAAGGGTTTTCTTGAAAAACTTATAACACAATGGAGCAATCTCGAAAAAATATCCCCCGCCATACCAAACCATATTTACGAAAAAGCAACGAAGATGGCTAATACGCCCGCTTAGAAAAAGCGCGTTAGCAAATATTCAGCGCCCCGTTGATTTGTATAAAACACAGCGCCTTAATCCTTCAAAATTAAATCTATCGCCCCGGCCAGTGCTTTATCTTTATTGGTGACCTTATCCCCGGCGTCATGGGTACTGAGCCAGATCTCCACCTTGTTCCAGGTATTCATCCAGGTGGGGTGATGGTTCATTTTCTCTGCCAGTAAGGCAACCCTTGTCATAAATGCAAATGCCTCCGCGAAGTCTTTAAACTGAAAGGCACGGTATAGTTTGTTGTTGGTTTCCTGCCACATCTTGATTAATCATTTTGTTTTATGATGCAATTAACATCTTTAGGGCTTTTTTGTTCTTAGCATATAGCCACCTTTGTCAACTTGCCGTCTTCGTTGGGCAATGTTACTAAGTTAAAGGAAAATACCTTTTTTAACCCTCTTTACCACTTGTGGTAGAGAGGGTGGACAAGCGCAGCGACGTCCGGGTGAGCCACCCCGCCATGCATTAACGCTAATGCCGCTCGTATAATTAACTCACCCGGACTACTCCGCCTATTGGCGGATGGTCCACCCTCTCTTTTGCAAGCAAAAAAGAGGGTTAAAAAAATTAAAAAACATTTTTCCTTAACTTGATGACATGGTCCCCATGCCCGAAAAAAGATTAAACCCACCCCTAAATATTCAACTTCCTCATTTCCTTAACCGCATAATCACAGGCACGGGCAGTAAGGGCCATATAGGTTAATGATGGGTTTACACAGGAACTTGATGCCATGCAGGAGCCATCGGTTATAAAAACGTTCTTCACCTCGTGCATCTGGTTAAAGCTGTTCAAAACCGAAGTTTTAGGATCAAGGCCCATGCGGGCTGTTCCCATTTCGTGGTTGGCATTACCGGGATACGAAATTTCGTTGCTGATGCTGATATCTTTTAATCCGGCGCGTTCCAGCATTTCAGCGGCGGTTATGCCGAGGTCTTTGTGCATCGCCTTTTCATTTTCTTTGAACCCACAATTGATGCTGAGCAAAGGGCGACCCCATTTATCTGTTTTATCGTGGTTAAGTGTCACACGATTATCAGCGTACGGCAAACATTCGCCAAAAGCGTAAAGGTCCACATTCCAGCCGCCGGGTTCGGTCAGGGAATCTTTTAATGCCGCGCCGACGGCATCGCTGCCATTACCCCTGCCTCTGAAAGCCCCCCCGCCATAGTGGTAGCCCCGCAAAAATGCTTGTTCTTTTTTATCCACATTTTTAAAACGCGGGATATAAATACTGGTGGGCCTGCGCCCGTAATAATAGCTATCTTCAAAACCATCGACCCTGGCAGATGCCGAAAGACCTTTATGATGATCCATCAGGTTACGCCCCACCTGGTCGCTCCCATTCCCTAAACCATTGGGAAACCTTGACGAAACCGAGTTCAATAAAATAAAAGTAGTGGCAACAGTTGCCGCATTCAGGAAAATAATCCGGGCATTATAGACCATGCTTTCATTGGTTTCTGTATCAATAATCTCAACACCCGTGGCCCTTTGCTTTTGTTCATCATAAATAACTTTATTCACCAGGGAATGCGGCCTTACTGTTAAGTTCCCGGTGGCGTAAGCAGCCGGGAACGTGCTGGCATTGGTGCTGAAATACGCCCCAAACGGACAACCGCGATGGCAAAGATCCCGCGCCATGCAATGTCCCCTGCCCTGCACCGGTTTTGTTAAATTGGCGGTACGCCCCATAATCACTTTGCGGTCGCTATAGGCATTTTCAATTTTTCCTTTAAAAAACTTTTCGACTGCGTTCATTTCAAAAGGAGGCTGAAAAATACCATCCGGCAATTGCGGGATTCCGTCGGCATTGCCGCTTACACCAATAAACGATTCCACATAATCGTACCAGGGCGCTATGTCTTTATACCGGATTGGCCAGTCGGTGGCTATGCCGTCTTTTAAATTGGCTTCAAAATCCAGGTCGCTCCAACGGTAACAGGCCCGCGACCATAACAACGACCGCCCGCCTACAACATTACCCCTTATCCAGTCGAAACGTTTGGTTTCCTCGTAGGGGTTTTCCTGGTCGTTGATATAAAAAAGCTTGTTATCTTCCCTGAACGACCAGTGGCGGCTTTGCACATAATGCACTTTTTTGTCCTCTTCGGATAGGTGCAGACGGTGCGGAAACTCCCATGGATCTTTGGTTGCTGTAGGATAATTAGGGTGCTCCACATTGCCGCCCCGTTCAAGCAGTAAAACTTTTAATCCTTTTTCACAAAGTTCTTTAGCGGCCCAGCCCCCGGTTATGCCCGAGCCAACAATAATTGCATCGTAAGTATTCGTACCTTTCATTCGGTGTTTTTTAGAAATGAGCCTTCATAGCTCTTGGATAATCGGCAAGCGCAGTGGCAGAGTCGCCAATTTCAGGATGCCAGAGTTTTTCCCATTCAAAACTATAAAAACCTTTGTACCCTCCAGCCGACAAGGCGTCAATTGCCGAAAAAATAGGTACTTCGCCTGTTCCCAGCAAAACATATTGAATTTTGCCGTCAATAATTTTTGCATCCTTAATATGGGTATGTTTAATATAAGGGTGCAAAGCCCTATAAGCCTCAACAGGCGATTCCTTGGTCATCGTCCACATATTGCACACATCCCATATCAAACCGGTATTAGGGTGCGCAGCGGCCTTCATTACCGTTTCCACATCGCTGATCTTTACAAGGTCGCCATGCGATTCAACCAGTACGCTCACCTTGCTTCCTTTTGCATGATCCGCCAGTTCGAGCATGCCCTTTACAATCAGATCAATGGTTGCGGCTTTATCCTGGTCCTTCGGGAAAACATTGGGGAATACCCGGATAAAAGGACAATCCAATGCCTGCGCCAGGTCGATAAAGCGGCGACCTTCATCTAAATTTTTAAGCCGTTCCGCCGGATCGGCAAAATGCATGGTGGCCGATGAACCCAGGTCGACAAAACGCAGACCCTTATCCTTCATTTTCCGCAAAGTTTCCTGCATGTTATCCGGGGTACTTATCTCTTTTACTTTGGGAAGGTCCATTTCGTGCAGGATCCCGCGCAGCTCAATACCCTCGTAACCGTTCGCTGCCGCAAAAGTTATAATCTGATCAAATGTCCAATCGGGGCAGCCCAGGGTAGAAAAAGACAAAAGGTGTTTGTTCTTTTTTAGCTTAAACGAAGACGTGATTACAGCCCCGGCTGCGAGCAGCGATGAAGTTTGCAGAAACCGGCGGCGTGAGTACTGGCTCATAAATAAAGGTTTTTAAAAAAATGCTTGTACAATGGTTAACTCAAAGTTAAGGTTTTTCTGACGGCAGGCAAATGGTGGGGTGAAATAAGAGTACAAATCAAATTGTCGCTCGTATAGTTTACTCACCCCGACGTCGCTTCGCTGGTCGACCCTCTCTATGGCAAGCCATAAAGAGGGTAAAAAGAAAAAAAGATTCTCCCCAAACCCTCTTTTCCGCTTGCGGAAGAGAGGGTGGTCGAGCGAAGCAAAGACCGGGTGAGTTGAGTGGGCGACAAGTTGAATTGCACCCGTGAAATAAATTTGGGATTTATGAGGGGTTTGTATGGGTTAAATTATGGCTTAAAAAAAGAATGGCGACCTGACTCGTCCGGAAAAAACTATACACTAGAAAAAGTGTATGAAAAAAGAAGTCGAACAAAAAGGAAGTCTAATTCGCCATAATAA